>ENA-ORBV01000090-ORBV01000090.1-microbial-mat-metagenome-genome-assembly--contig:-NODE-90-length-173949-cov-6.823957_pt1 | contig 173949 bp, 146 predicted proteins | sample MGYA00237777_ERZ505514 | MGnify/ENA primary metagenome ERZ505514 (study PRJEB26160, sample SAMN06269048) | microbial mat metagenome | isolation source: Oligotrophic lake microbial mat | place...
CTCCGCGCCCGCCACGTCTATCTCATCCCCGGCGACTCCCCCGTCGGTCTCCGACTGCCCCTGCCCAGCCTGCCCTGGACTGCGACCGCCGCGCCATTCTTCACGCTCGATCCCTTCGCGGCCCATCCCGAATTCGAGCCGCCCCAGCAGAGGTCGCAGCCCGTCAACGTCGCTGCGGACATTCGCCAGAACACCAACCCGCAGTCGCTCGGCGAACGCGTGCCCGAGTTTGGCGAATCGGCCGAATGGGTCGTCCGCACCGCCATGGCCGTCGAGCCGCGCCACGGCCGCCTGCATGTTTTCATGCCCCCGCTGCGCTCCGCCGACGACTATCTCGAGTTACTCGCCGCCGTAGAAAATACGGCGGAAGCCCTGCAACTCCCGGTCATCATCGAAGGCTATACACCGGCACATGACCACCGCCTCCAATTGGTGAAGGTCACGCCCGACCCCGGCGTCATCGAAGTCAACATCCACCCCGCGCGCACCTGGCGCGAACTCGTCGACAACATCACCGGCATCTATGAGGACGCCCACCAATCGCGCCTCGGCACCGAAAAGTTCCTCGTCGACGGCCGTCACAGCGGCACCGGCGGCGGCAACCACATTGTCCTGGGCGGGCCCACCGCGCCCGACAGCCCTTTCCTCCGGCGGCCCGATGTTTTGAAGAGCCTCATTGGCTTCTGGCTGAATCACCCTTCGCTCAGCTATCTCTTCAGCGGCCTCTTTGTCGGCCCCACCAGTCAAGCTCCGCGCGTCGACGAGACCCGCGCCGACGCCGTGTATGAGCTCGAAATTGCCTTTGGCCTGGTCCCTCACCAAGGCCCCGTCGCGCCCTGGCTCGTCGATCGCATCTTCCGCAATCTGCTCGTCGATGTCACCGGCAACACCCACCGCGCCGAGTTCTGCATCGACAAGCTCTACTCGCCCGATTCGTCCACCGGCCGCTTGGGCTTGCTCGAGTTGCGTGCCTTTGAAATGCCGCCCCACGCGCGGATGAGCCTCACCCAGCAGTTACTCATTCGCGCCCTCGTTGCCCATTTCTGGCGCACGCCGTTTCGCGAAAAGCCCATCCATTGGGGCACGCGCTTGCACGATCAATTCCTCTTACCCCACTACCTCCAACGCGATTTCGGCGCCGTGCTCGACGAGTTGCAAACCGGCGGCTACACGCTCGATCCCCGTTGGTTCGACCCCCACTTCGAATTCCGCTTCCCCTTCATTGGCGAAGTGCGTTATGACGGCATTCGCCTCGAAGTCCGCCAAGCCATCGAGCCTTGGTACGTCCTCGGGGAAGAAGGCGCCCCCGGCGGCACCGCCCGCTATGTCGATTCCTCCGTCGAGCGCGTCGAAGTCAAAGTCAGCGGACTCGTCGGCGAGCGCTACCTCGTCACCTGCAACGGCCGCCGCCTGCCGCTCCAAAGCACCGGCGTCCAGAACGAATTCGTCGCCGGCCTCCGCTACCGAGCCTGGCAACCGCCCCGCTGCCTGCATCCGACGATTCCTGTCCACTCGCCGCTCGTTTTCGATGTCCTCGACACCGCCAATGGCCGCTCCATCGGCGGTTGCACTTATCACGTCTCGCACCCCGGCGGCCGCAGCTACGATACTTTCCCCGTCAACGGCAACGAAGCCCAAGCCCGCCGCGTCGGACGGTTCTTCGCCTTCGGCCACACGCCCGGCCCGATAGCCACTCCGCCCCTTGAGCCCAATCCCCAGTTCCCCTGCACGCTCGACCTCCGGCGGTAGTCAGTTGACTGCGTCCCGGGAGGCCGGGTGTCGACGTCGTAGGCGAGCACGGCTGGTCTGGCTGCAATCCGCATCAGGCATTGAACTCTCCCTATGGCAGGCCCCCTATCGAAAGGCCGAGGCACTCCCCTGCTTGAGATTTAAGGCGTCAACGTGTCCTCATTTTCGGCATCTTCTGCCGGGGAGGCTAGTAATATTTGCATGATCTCCAAAGAAGCGTAGAACAAAGCCACACTGCTAACTTCCCGGATAACTTGGGCCTGAAATTGCTCTTTCAACCGTAGCCGCCTTCCCCGCCACGCTCCGCCGTGAACGTGGATGGGAGGAAGGCGGAGTACAAACTCTCTCGGAGCTTACAGCCAATGAAAATTACCCGTTTTGTTTCTATGATCGGTCTCACGCTTTGCGTGGCCACGCTTGCCACTCGCGCCCGTGGAAATACTATCACTTACAACACCAATGCCTTAGGCACGGGCTTCGGCGGCACTAGCCTGCAACTGGCGAATTCCTCGGGCGCCGCCGCCACCTTGACTTACATGCCCAACGCGAATGGCGATACGGGCGTGCCCTCGAACATCAACTTTGGAGTTTTTGCCTTACTTTGCCCGAATTGCTCCACCCAGGAATTATTGGTCGGGTCTACCTTCGATGGCTTCGCTTTCGAGCTGATTGTTACGGATCTCACCCACAACGCGACGGGCCGGTTTATCGGGTTTTCCATGGGTGGCACGGTGTTTAGCAATGTCAGCCAAATCGACATTTACTGGTCGCCTCCGGAAATAGGTCCCGGAACGACTAATGCTGCTTCAGGCAATTTTTCGTCCACGATCTTTCAAATCACTGACCGTACCCGGATTGTGGCGCCGAATTCAGGGCGGATTCCCGGCCAGACAACGGTCGACGGCACGATACTCTCCCAATCCGATTTTCCGATTACGGCGGAAATTCCGGAACCAGCGACGATCGGGTTAGTAGGAGCAATGTTACTGGGCTTAAGATTCTGGGGCCGGCGGCGCCAGCAATTAAGCCGCTAAGCTAGGGATAGGGCGCGCGGACGGGGACGGCCAGCGAGGGTGAATTCCCGGGGATACCCATCGCGGACGGCGAAGGCGGCGTCCATGAACGCTCCACCATCCGCTGCCCGGGTTGAAAAACTCTCATAATTTCATCCTGCTGCAGGTGACGTACAATCTCGTCGCGCAAGGAACTGGTGCGCCGGATACCGCCAACGGGAAGAGCGGCGAGGGAAGATTTGGTAAAAGTAGACACGCGACTTGTCCTAGATTGTATACGGACCGTCGACGCTAAAGCTCGATGCTTCCTTAATTATATATACTAGTCGATTGCCAACCATGATCACTCGACGTTCTCTGCTCCAACTTGCCCCCGCCCTCCTGGCGGCCGCGCCTAGAAAGTCCGAAGTTGCCATCCGGGGCGGCCAGTTCCTGATCAATGGCCAGCCTACTTACCAAGGCCGCACTTACCAGGGCCACAAAATCGAAGGCTTGCTTATGAACTCCCGCATGGTGCAGGGCATTTTCGATGACCAGAATCCGCAAACCGCGAGTCGCTGGGCCTATCCCGATACCAAGAAATGGGACCCCGAACGCAATGTGCGCGAGTTTCTAGCCGCCATGCCCATCTGGCGGCAGCATGGCCTGCTCTGTTTCACCGTCAACCTGCAAGGCGGCAGCCCCGAAGGGTACTCGAAGAATCAGCCCTGGCTCACTTCGGGTATTTCTCCCGATGGCGCACTGCGCGCGGACTATCTCAAGCGGCTGGAACGCATTCTGGACCGGGCCGACCAACTCGGCATGGTGGTGATCGTCGGTTACTTCTACTTCGGGCAGGACCAGCACGTGAAAGACGAAGCCGCCATCCGCCGCGCCGTCGTCAACGCCACCAATTGGCTGCTCGACCATGACTACCGCAATGTCCTGGTGGAGGTGAATAACGAAACCAACGTGAAAGCCTATGACCACGAGATCTTGAAGCCCGCCCGCATCCATGAACTCATCGACGTAGTGAAGGGCCTGAACCGCAAGGGCCGCCGTTTGCTTACCGGCACCTCCTACGGCGGCGGCGCCGTCCCGATGCCCAATGTGGTGAAGAGTTCTGACTTCCTGCTCATTCATGGCAATGGCGTGAAGGATCCCAAGCGAATTGCCGAAATGGTGCGCCAAACCCGCGCCGTCGATGGCTACCGGCCCATGCCGATTCTCTTCAACGAAGACGACCACTTCGAATTCGATAAGCCTGAGAATAACTTCATGTCCGCCCTCAGCGAGTACGCTTCCTGGGGCTACTTCGACCCCGGCGCCAGCGACTATGCCGACGGCTACCAGTGCCCGCCGGTAAATTGGGGTTTAAGCACGCCCCGGAAAAAAGCCTTCTTCCAATTACTCCGTGAAGTTACTGGATCGTAATGCGCGACGGATTTACGCTTTTCGATAGTCACATCCACATCGGCACCGCCCGCCACACCGGACGCCGCCATCAAGCCGCGGACATCGTCACCGCCATGGACGCGTTCGGGGTCGATCATTCGGTAGCCATCCCCTTCCCAGTCGTCGATGACTATCGCCATGAACACGACGAGATCGCGGCCGCTTTGCGCGACTATCCTGGCCGCTTCATCGGGGCCGCGTGCCTGAACCCCTTCGTTCCCGAATGCGAGTTTCGCGACGAGGTGAAGCGTTGCCGCGAACAACATGGCTTTCGCGCTCTGAAGTTTCAACCGCAGTATCAAGGGCTCAATCCGCTGCTCGCCTCCAGCGCCTTTCTCTTTGAAACCGCGCTCGAGAATCAGATGGCGCTGATTGTCCATACCGGTTCCGGCGTCCCCTTCTCCTTGCCTTCGCTCTATCTGCTGGCCGCGCGCCGCTACCCGGAACTCAAGTTCGTCCTGGCTCACTGCGGAGGCGGGGGGCTCTTCTACGGCGAAGCCATCGTCGCCGCCTCACTCTTCCCCAACATCTACCTTGAGCTGTCGAGTCTGCTCCCCAACCAAGTAATCGAAGTACTGCAGCACATCCCCAGCAACCGCGTCATGGCCGGCACGGACTTGCCGGAGAATCTCCGCATCGAGTTCCTCAAGCTGCTCGAATTACAGGTGAGTGACGTAGATAAGCGCAACATTCTCTCCGGTACCGCGGGCCAGGTGTTCGGCCAACCGGACTAGCCGCGCGGCTCTATCTCGAACCAAAACAGTTACTTGCTGCGATGCGCTCAAAAAATTAGTAACCCCTGATGCGGCTATTGCGTAATCGGAATACACGATCACGGAGTCTTACGTCTTGACATTTCTTCCGGCAATCCCGGGCCAGAAAGTCCGATTGGAAATCATGTTTTGCGGCGCCAAGTAGTCATCCTCGCCATTCTCCTCGCAGCTAGTCTGTCAGCCCAAGAAGCATCGCACTCCACGGCACCGGATGCGGCACCGGTCGAGCCGACTCACGCGACGGCGGCTGATATCAAGAAGCCCAGCCAAGCCGACATGCTGGTCGGTACCCGCGTACCACGCACGCTCGATTGGAGCCCGCCTTCGAACCAAGAACGGTGGCGCGTTTGGTGGAGAGGCATTGCGGCGAGCCCCGGCTCCTACATCCGGTCCACGGTGAGTTCTGGTATGAGTCATCTCTCCAACAGCCCCCGGGACTACGGCCAAGGCTGGGGAGCCTTCGGCCAGCGCTATGGTAACAGCTTCCTTACTTACGGTCTGCAAGACACCGCCGCCCAAGGAATGGCCGCTGCCGTCGGGTATGAGATGCGTTACGTCCAATGCAAATGTACCAGCGTTCTGCCTCGTATCGGCCACGCCATATTGTGGGATTTCGTCACTTACAACCACGATGGGAAGAAGGTGTTGAATTGGCCGTCCCTCGTCGGCGGTTACGCGGTGGGTATGTTGTCCACCACTTACACGCCAAATCAAAAATGGTCAGCCCAAGGCATTCAAGCCGGTAACAGCGCCATTTACTTTGGCTTTGCTTCTTCTCTACTACAGGAGTTCGCTCCCAGTAAGTTATTCCGCCGCCGTAAGAATCAATCTTCACTTACTGCGCCGCCCGTCACGGTATCTCCACCCGGTACCCCCTGAGCAAAGCAAAATCCGTCAGGGTAATGGCTAAACCACCATGTCTACTTCATCCTTCACCCGCCGCCAGGCCGCTGCCCCCGCTTTGGCAACTGCTGCCGCACCTGCCGCTACCAAACGCAAAATCACCATTCACCTCACGCCGGGCTCCATCGGCGTCAAAGCCACGCAAGAAGAGACCATCGCCTTCGCTAAATAGTATCGCTTTAAAGCCGTCGGGCCATTCGGGGCCGCCATTCGGGGCCGCCATTCGGGGCCATTCGGGGCCGTCCACGCGCATGCCTGGGGCCATTCGGGGCCGTCCACGCGCATGCCTGGGTATCCCTGTACGCGCATGATTCGAAAACATTTAGCCGATTTCGAAAACGCAAACCTCCCGAGGTTCCCGCTTTTCGAGGACTCGCCCGCGCCTCCAGCCGAACCCCCACCGCCCCCAAAAATCAGGTTAGGGGAAAACTCTCGACCCCGCCAGTCCCACACCACCAAACATGCGGGTCAGTGCCCGGCGGTTCGACGGGTTGAGCGATTAACGAACACTCGATCTCGAAATCCCAAGCGAAGCATTCGGCAGTGCCATACGAAGCCCCGGCGAGTCCGCCAGCCACCACGAAACACGGGACCTAGCCGCCGTTTGTGCGGCCAAGTCCTTCCCACGCCCCGTTCGCTCAACTCGGCAAACCGCGTCGTGCCTCGTTTCTAGTACTTCCATTGCACCGACCTGAGCCGATATTTGGTTCGCTGATCCAGGCTTTCCAACACCCGGGTAGTTTCGCATTTGCCAGAGTAGCCGAGCCATGTCCGTAGCCCGAATCCGCTCCTTGAATCGATCAACCGCCTTCGGGAGGCCCCAAAAAACTAAGCCGAAAAAGCGCCCTAAAGCGCCGCTTCAATCGCTTTCGTCAGCTCTTCCGCCGAAGGCTCCACGCCCGAATCAAACTTCTTGATGACCTGCCCGTTCTTCCCAATCAGGAACTTGGCGAAGTTCCACTTCACTTCCCCGCCCTTCTGCGTCAAATACTGATACAGCGGCGCCTGATCCGACCCCTTCACCGAAATCTTCGAGAAAATCGGAAAAGTCACCTTATACGTGCGATCGCAAAAAGTCTTGATCTCGCTATCGGTGCCCGGCTCCTGGCCGCCGAAGTTATTCGCCGGGAAGCCGGCAATCACAAGGCCCTTATCCTTATACTTCTTGTACAAAGCCTCCAGGCCCGCGTATTGCGGCGTATAGCCGCATTGGCTGGCGACATTCACCGCCAATACGACCTTCCCTCTATATTTGGCGAGCGGCGTCGCCTGGCCATCGATCGACTTCATCGTAAATTCGTAGATATTGTCAGCAGCCATAGTGGTGAGAGCAGCGAGTAGCAGTGTGGTAAGTACCTTCATCATACGAAAAGATGCCCGCCGGCCCGGGCGCGATTCACTTCGTTCCGGTAAAATCCAATCTATGCTTGCCCGCACCGACCTCGGCCCTCTCACCATCCTCACCCTCAACCAGCCCGAACGCCGCAACGCGCTCTCCCTAGCCATGATGCGCGCCTTAATCGATGCCCTCACCCACCTTGAGCCCCACATCCGGGTGTTGATCCTGGCCGCCGAGGGCCCCGCCTTCTCCGCCGGCCACGACCTCAAGGAGATGCGCGGCCGCACCCTACCCGACTATCGCGAAATCTTCGACGCCTGCACTGAGCTCATGCTCACCCTCCACCGCATCCCCCAGCCCGTCATCGCCGAGGTTCAAGGCATCGCCACCGCCGCCGGCTGCCAACTCGTCGCCGCCTGCGACCTCGCCCTCGCCGCCGACACCGCCACCTTTGCCACCCCCGGCGTCAAAATCGGCCTCTTCTGCTCCACCCCCATGGTCGAGCTCAGCCGCAGCATCGGCCGCAAACGCGCTCTCGAAATGCTACTCACCGGTCGACCTATCACCGCCGCCCTCGCCGTCGAATGGGGACTCATCAACCAGGCCGTTCCCCAAAAGATGCTCCGCACCGCCACGCTCGATCTAGCCGAATCGATCGCCGCCGGCGCCCGCCATACCGTCACCATCGGCAAACAATCTTTCTACCAACAAGCCGAACTCGACCTCGCCGCCGCCTACCACCTCACCAAAGAGGTGATGTCCCTCAACGCTACCGCCCCCGACGCCCAGGAAGGCATCGGCGCTTTTTTAGAGAAACGCACCCCCGTCTGGCAACCCTAAGGCTTCCTCACCCACCGCCTTCAGGATCTCCCCGGGTACCGCCGTTAGCGCCGATTTTTCGAGAAACTTCTTCTGGTCTGTGTAACTCGGGATTCCCGAATTAAGGTTAGATATATTGCCCTGCTTGCCTCGTAAGGTGACCGCTGAGCGCCGGCGAGAGCAATGAAAACAACAAACCCACAGAATCACTGGCACAATTGCCACTTATAAGCTAGCCAGGGGTAACCAGAAGATGCACCAAACGTAGTAAATGAACCAGATCAAGACGAAGGGCAGACACAGGATCTCGAGTTGCAAGTCCATCAGCATCATGCGCAAAAACCATATCAGCGCCACGAACGCCATCGCGGCTACCACATGCAAAGCCACCTTCGCCCCCGGGAAAAACAGCGTCGCCATCATGGAGACGAACAGAAGCGCCAACCCCACCTGCGGCAGGCTGGTAATCCAACCTCGCGGCTCCGGAGGCCGCGTGCCTGCCGTAAATCCGGAGGCGAACAGCGATGCGACGTATCCCAATACCCCCACGCCCTCCTTCGCAAAGTTCGCCGCACTATGCAGCAGCACGATCAGCAACACTACCAGCAGCCCGCAGGCCAGTGTCAACCCGATCAGATAGCGCACCAGTTGGAAGCCCGTCGTCATCGCTCGCCCAGCGTAACAGTTTCAAGCGCTCGAAACGGCAAGCGGTCCGCAAGCGTCATAATAAACATAATGACTAAGACGCTAATTTTCACCATCCTGGCGGCCACGTCGCTGGCTGCGTCGCGTGGCACCGATCTCTATGAAGCCAGTCAGTTCGCCGACGCCGAAAGCGTCCTCCGCGAAGAAGTGGCTGCGGAGCCCGAAAACGCCAAGTCTTGGCTCGCCCTCGGCATGACGCTCCTCCGCCTCAACAAAATTGACGACGCCCAGGAAGCCCTGCGCAAATCGGCCACGCTTGACCCCAACACCTCCGACGCCCCGCTGGGTCTCGCCGAAGCCGCCGCCCACGAAAAGAACTTCGATGAAGCCGCGATCTTCGTCCAGGAGGCTGCCAAGATTGACAAGGATAGTGCCCAACTCTCCTACGTCCGCGGCGTGATCAAGGCTGGCCAGCGCGACTTTAAGGCCGCCGCCGCCCTGTTTGAAGAGGCCAATGCAAAAGACGATCGGCACGCCTACGCGCATTACTATGCCGGTCTCTCGTACAATGCTCTTAAGCGGCCCGACAAAATGATCGATCACTTTCAGAAGTTCATGAAACTTGCTAGCAAGGCCCCCGAGGCCGACCGCGTGCAGTCCATCCTGCGGGCCACTCGGTAATCGAACCCGCCAATGGCACTCTGGCGCAGGAAGTGGATTCGCCTCAGCGCCCTTGCGCTGGTCGCTTTCTTCTCGCTCGCCTGGTGGCTGCTCGATAGTGACTTTGCCCGGGGCCTTGCCTTCGCCCGCCTCCGGGACGAATTACGAGCGCAGGGCATTGCGCTCCAGGGCGGCGAACTCTCCTACAACCTACTCGGCCTCACCCTTACTCTTAAGGACATTACGCTTCGCAGCGTCGCGACGCCGGATCTTCCACCCATCGCCAAGATAGAGCGAGCCCAACTTACTTTCCATTGGAACACCTTCTCGTCCCGCACCCTGGACCTCGACCGCGCCTCCCTCACCGGCCTCGACCTTCATGTGGTCATGGACCCCGACGGTAGAACCAACCTGCCCCATTCCCCCCCCAGCCAAGCCGAACCGGCTCCCTGGCTCATCCGGCAGTTGCTACTTACCAAAGCCAATCTCGAAGTAAGCGACCTGAGGGATAACGCCTCGTTCCGCCTTACCAACTGGGGATTAAATCTCCAAGGCTCTCCCCTCACCCGCCGCCATCAACTAACTCTCGTGCCGACCGGCACGGCGGAACTGAGCTACGGCAGCCAAACGTTGCGCTTCCCCCAAGTCACTCTCTCCGGCAAGTTAGACCCTCGGTCATTTACCATCGACAAGTTACTCCTCGCCAACGCCCAGTCCAGCCTCACCATCGACGGCACAGCCGCCTTCAACGGTAACTTACAACTGCGCGCGGACACCAACCTCGACCTACCCTCTCTCGCCCGCTTTCTCGGGCGCCCCGAAACCATCGGTGGCACCCTTCAAGCCCAAGCCGTCGCCAGCGGCGAACTCGCGAACCTCCGCATCGCCACTCAGGTGACGGGCAGTAAAATCACTTACGACCAACTTCCCCCTCTCAACTTCTCCGCGGCTGCCGAATACCGCGCCGCCCAGGGCCGGATCGACTTGCAGAGTTCCACCTTCGAGTCCGCCGCCGGCACCGCCTATGCCCAAGGATTTCTTGGGCTACAAGGCGACAGTGAGTTCACCGCACGCATCGAACGCGTTAAGCTACCCGCCCAGTTAGCCTCCCGGGCCGTCATCGCCCTCACGGCCCGCTGGCCCGCGTTGCGATTCCAAAACGCCGCTCTCTCCGGCCGCGTGCAACTCATCCCCACTCAACCCGAACCCACCGCCAACCGCCTTCCCGTTACTGCGGAAATTGCCCTCAGCGGCAATCTAAGTCGCCTCAAAGTCGACTTACTCTCCGCCTCTGCCGCCGGTGCCGAAGCCTACGGTACCGTCTATTTGACTGACCGTCAGAAACTGGACGGCACGCTCACCGCCGGCTCCAACAGCCTGGCCAAGGTCCTGCGGCAAGCCAAGTATGCGGGCCCACCCGTCGAAGGCCGTGCCGCTGCGCAAGTAACGCTCAGCGGTACCATCGACTCGCCTCTCGTAGCCGCCGACCTCACCGTCGAAGACCTCGGAATCTCCACCGTCAAAAATGCCAACCTCTACGCGCACCTGACTTACCAGGACCAACTGGTTTCCCTCACCGGGCTCAACGCGAAGTGGAAAGGCCAAACCCTTCTGGCCGACGGCACCTTCCACTTAAGCGATCACCGCCTGGAAGGGGCGGCGCGCACGGAGGGCGTACGCCTCGAGAAACTCGTCACCGGCGCCGCGTCCGGACCTTTACAAGCGGAAGCCACCATTACCGGTACGCTTGAGCATCCACAAGCCGCGATCCACCTCGCGGGAAGTGGCCTCCGGGCTGATTCTGAATCACTCGGAAACTTAGAAGCACAAGCCGTGCTGGAGGACACGCTGCTGCGAGTAACCCAGTTCCAGCTTCCGCAACTCGGCCTCGTCGCCACCGGAACCTATCGACTCTCCGACGGCACTTACACGCTGGAAGCTACGGCGCCGGCCATGCCCCTTACTTACGGAAGAGTCGCGCTAACCGCCAAAGGCGCCGGCGCTGTGAATAATCCGCAACTGGAGGCGACTCTGGCCTCTCCCGCCCTCACTATCGCCGGCCAAGCCTATGGGCCCGTCAAAATATCCGCGTCCATCCAAGATCACTTAGCCCGCATCACCGGCACCGCCACCGAATACGGAGTAAGTGCCGCTGGCGAAGTAAGTACCAGCGCGCCCTATGCGTCCACGTTTACAATGGAAGCAGCAAATTTGCCTTTGCAATTCGACGAGCGACTCAAAGGCATGGTGAATGCCAAGGCTAACGCGCAAGGCGATCTAGAGCGCTGGCAGCAAGGAACCGCCAGCGTAGTCGCAAACTTAGTCGATGTCACCTGGAACGGCCAACCGGTAACTCTGGCCAGCCCCATCGAAGCTCAATTCGCCAATGGCCTCTTCAACCTCAAACCTCTCTCCCTTGCCGCCGCTGGCTCAACAATATCCGCCGGCGGCCAACTCCCCCTCGACCCCAAATCGACCGCGGGAAGCCTTCAGTTTCAAGCCCAACTCGACTTAGCCAGCCTGCCCAAGTTAATTCCAGGCCAGGAACAGCCATTCGTCGCCACTGGCATCGCCACGTTAACCGGAGAGGCCAGAGGAAACTTGCAGCGCCTCGAACCTACCGCTACCCTAACTCTCCGCGACGCGACCATCATCCCCAAGGGACTGAATCCTGTTTCCAACCTGCAACTGGAAGCCCAGTTACAGGAGGGACGTTTCACCCTCGACAAGCTGACTGGTATCTGGGCCAACGCCCAAATCAGCGCGACCGGCGAATTGCCGCTTGGCCTCTTGCCCCGCGACTTACCCATCGATTTTCCTCGTGCTCCCGGTTTAGCCAAACTTGCGGCCACCCTTACCGGGCTTGACCTATCCTCCATCGAAGGCATGCCCGCCAACGCCAGCGGCACCGTCTCGCTGCGCGTGGAAGCGGAATCGGCCAAGGCCGAAGTCGCAAGTATCACCGCCCAAGTGGTCGCCGACGAGTTGCGCTTGCGCGTCGGAGATATTGCTCTCGAGCAAGTAGGAAAGTCAGCGGTAAGTATCGCCGACGGCAACGCCCGGATCGAAACTTTGGCGCTCTCGGGCCCGGGAACTGATTTAGTCCTGCGCGGCCGCGCCGGCTTACTCGGCGATTTTCCCATCGCCCTGCGTTTAGCCGGCAGCATCGAAACCGGAGTGTTATCCCCCCTGCTGGCGCCCGCTAAATTACGTGGCCCGGCGCGAATTCAACTCTCGGCGTACGGCCCGGTCGCCGCACTCAAGGCGGCCGGATTTGTGGAGCTAACCGATGGTCAACTGATCCTGTCGCAACCACGCATCGCCGCCGAAAATGTCTTTGCTCGAATCAATTTCACTGGGGAACAAGTTACCGTCGTCCGGCTTGACGGGCAATTGAACGGTGGCACCGTGACAGCCAAGGGCGGGTTTAAAATTGCGGACGGTGAACCCCGCGACACCGACCTGAGCGCAGAGGCGACGAACGTCTATTTCGACTATCCTTTCGGGCTTCGGACGCTCTCGAACTTTGGCCTTCGCCTGAAACAAAGCGGTCAACAATTCACCCTGGGGGGAAGCGTCAAAATTCAGGAGGGCTCTTTTCGTGAATTAGTGACGATTGAAGGCAACTTACTTTCCTACCTGAATCGCGGCGCCGCTGAAGATACCGCGGGCCTGGAGCGAAACCCATATTTGGAACGAACCCGCTTCGACGTTAGCCTCCGAACCGACTCACCGCTCCTCGTGCGGAACAACTTGGCAAAAGCTGGGGTGAACGTGGATCTGAAGCTGGCGGGTAATTACTATGAGCCCGCGCTGCTCGGCCGCGTTACCTTGGAGGAAAACGGCGAACTCTACTTCTCCGAGCGGTCTTATACGGTAGACCGAGGCGTAATTACCTTTACGAATGAACGCAAGATCGAGCCGATCTTCGATATTCTGGCACGCACCCGCGTCGCAAGCCACGATGTCTCCCTCCTTATTGCCGGCGGTGGACCGGAGAAGATCTCAACGACCCTCACCTCCGATCCTGCCCTGTCGGAGCAAGACGTTCTCGCGCTGCTGATCACCGGCAAGTCGCCCGAAGATTACAAGAACTCCGATACCGGCGCCTTGGCGAGCCGGCAGGCGCTTTCCTACTTTGCCGGTAGTTTTGGGAGCCGCTTTACGAACCAATTGGAACGAGCCACCGGACTAAGTACGGTGCGAGTGGAGCCAGACCTCATCGCCAATGAAAGCAATCCAACGGCCCGGCTCACCATCGGGCAGGATCTCTCCAAAAATGCGCGTTTGATCTATTCCATGAACCTCGCCAACGGCGGTGATCAAATCTACATTGCCGAATACGATATTACGAAGCGCTTCACCACCCGCGGGGTGAAACAGATCGACAATACTTACCGCTTTGAATTTCGGCACGCCCTGCGCTTTGGCGGCATCAAACCGCCCGAGCGCGGCAAGAGCCAAGACCAACGGAGAATCGGCAAGGTGGACGTCCCCACCGACTCTGGGATCGTCGAAGCGAAGATACGCGATGCCTTCAAGAACAAACCCGGCAAACGCTACGACTTCTTTGAAATTCGCAAAGGTGTAGACCGCGTCGAAAAGCTGTTCTCGAAAGAAGATCGTTTGGAAGCCCGGGTGCGGCTGCAACGTGAGTTGAAAGACCAAACCGTTGACTTAGCCCTGGACATCCAGGCCGGGCCCCGGCTGAACTTTGTTTTTGAAGGTTGGACGCCCAGCGGCAAGCTACGGCGGCAAGTACGCGAGATCTGGCGGGACGGTGTATTCGACGCCCAGCGGTTAGATGACGTCACCCGCGCACTCAGCGTGGCGTTAATCGAAGGCGGCTTTCTCGCCGCCCGGATTGATCCGAAAATACGAACCTCCGAAAGAAAACTCGTAACTTTTGACATCCAGACCGGAGCCAAATACGGCACGGCCGCGCTGGAGTTCCCGGGTGCCAAGGGGATCCCGGCCGGCGAATTAAAAGGCCTTTTAAAACGCAAGGATCTGCAATCGGCGCTATATCTCAACGGGCCCAAAGTGCGCGACCGCCTTCAAAGCTATTACCGCGAAAAAGGGTATCTCGACGCTGCCGTAAAGCTACCGGTTCCCGTGTTCGCTAACGGCAAGGCCACGGTACGCATTCCGATCCTGGAGGGGCCGCGCTATCGAGTGGCAGCGGTAAAATTCTCCGGTAATAGTGCGCTCACTGATGAAGTGCTGGTCCAGAAATCCGAGTTAAAGGTGGACGCCCCCTACGAATTGCCGTTGCGCCAAGTTTCGGTAGACCAGTTGAGAGATTTGTATCTCGCCGCCGGTTATCACGATGCCCGGGTGGAAACCGCTGTGAAGCGCACTGCCGACAAAGTGGAAGTGACTTACCGAGTTACTGAGGGACCCAAGGAAATCGTACAGGGTATAGAGGTTTCGGGTAACGACGCCACGAGTGAGAAACTTGTCAGGAGCCAGATATCGTTGAAAGTCGGCGACGCACTGGAGCCGGCGAAACTGGCGGAGTCCCGGCGGAATCTCTACAGCACCGGCGCGTATTCACTAGTGGACTTGGAAAGAGCGCCTGCGGGGGACCTGAGCACGGCCGGTGTGCGGCCTATGCTGCTCCGCGCAAGGGTGCGCGAGGTACAGCCGTTTGACTTACGCTACGGTGCATATTTCGATACGGACCGTGGACCGGGCGCGGTGATCGACTTTACGAATCGCAATTCCCTAGGGTCTGCTCGCGCCATCGGCGGGCGCTTGCGCTACGACGGGGACTTCCGGGAAGGCCGGGTTTTCTTTAGCCAGCCCCTGCTAAGGCGCTTCCCGCTCCAGAGCATCTTTTCCGCCTATATCAATCGCACCCTGCTGCCCACCTTCATTACAGACCGGGTCGGCGTGAGCGTGCAGCAGGAGACCCGTTTCAAGCGACGTTACATCATCAACTACGGTTATCGCTTCGAACGGGTACATACGTTCGATAAGATACAGGATGACTTTCTGCCTTTCGATATCACCCTGCGCGTGGCGCCGCTCACGTTCACCGTGAACCGCGAGTCGCGCGATGATATTCTCGATGCGACCCAAGGCTCGTTCCTGTCCCATGCCTTTCAGTGGGCGCCCGAGTTACTGGGCTCCGACGTTCGGTTTGTCCGCTATTACGCGCAGTATTTCAAGTATTTCGCCCTGAGTAAACCAACCGAGATCCCCTTGAGCGGGGGCGTGAAGAAACCGCGCTTGGTCTATGCCGGCGCAGCGCGTTTGGGCTTGGCGAAGGGGCTGGGCGGGCAAAACCTGGTGGCCAGCGAGCGCTTCTTTGCTGGCGGCGGAACCACCCTGCGCGGTTTTGCCCAGAATACATTGGGGCCGAAAGATTTCCTGGGCGACCCAACCGGGGGAAACGCGGTACTCCTCTTGAACAACGAACTGCGGTTCCCGATGGCCAGTATTTTCGATGGCGTCGGATTCGTGGATATCGGCAACACCTACCGCAAAGCGACTGACTTCAGCTTCGGCGACTTACGCAAGGCGGCGGGTATGGGCCTCCGGATTCGGACGCCGTATTTTCTCATCCGCCTGGACTACGGATTCAAACTGGACCGGCGGCTGGGCGAATCGCGAGGCGGTTTCTTCTTTAGTATTGGCCAGGCCTTTTAACTCATACCTAGCCAGTCGCGTAAGCGATGGGTCACATTCGCCAAAGAAACTCCAACGTTTACTGGTTTTATCGAAAGCCTTGGTCACCCACCGGTTACGCGATGGGCTAGCTTTAACTGATGCGCAATAAGTACTAAATCGAGCGGTCGCAGCACTAGTCGAGGCGCTTGCCATCCTGCCCCCAACCCCGCGTAGAGAAATGCGAGGAGTTCGGCGTCTGGTACCGGACACGAGCCAATTCCGGGGTCTCCAGCTTCACGTAACCCCGGAACCGCGATTCCAGGCCGAAGTCCAGAATGCCGCTGGTTAGCATCGTTCGTTCCACGGGATAAGGTGCCCGGCCGGTCTCGAACATTTCCTCGATATTCTTCACCAGGGTGCCGAAGTGATGATGGGGCCGGGAATTCTGCAGGTTCATCAAAGTCGTGAGGACGGACTTTCCCTCAAGATCTATGGCTAGCGTAAAGTCTTCGACTAATCCGGTCATCAGGAAAGCCGCCGCCTTCAAACCATCCACATAATCAACGATAAAGACGGCAGGCTCGGCCACTAACTGCTGCGGCGTGCCACTCTTCCTCGTGTTACTCCGCGATAGTGCTTGATCGAAGAGCGATGAGACCCAACTATTCTGCGCAATAAAGTCCCAGCAGGCTTGATTTTGTAAGCACTGCACGGAACGCACGCCGGTTTCCCCGCCCTGCCGCCGCTCCGTCATGCACTGCAATGCTTCTAAGACGTGGAAACCGTAAATGTCCAGGCCACTGTAAGAAATGGCCACCGCATGTTTCTGTTTCACACCGAAAGGAGCATCGATGGCCGGAATGCGTTGCGACACCGGCACCGAAGACCCGGCCAGCATCGGGAAGCGTAACTCGCGCGAGATCTCCACCATGCGCCGGGCTTGCCGCCAATCGTAGGAGAGATGCTTGTCGTTAAAGAGGGGCACCGAACGACGGCTCTCCCGAAAAACGTCCGTAATCTTTAGAAACATCTCAAAGCGCGGATACAGAGTTTGCGCCTTGTCGTTCACCGGATACTCTCCATGCTCACCAATCAGCAGGACGCCATCCACCGCCAACCGGTCGCCACCCAATGTCAAAGCATCGCGCACCGTCCGAAAGATTGGCACCCCGTACTTTTTGGCCCGCTCCCGACTCATGTCTCGCGCCGGCACATGCTCCGTAAATATTGACGCAATCTTTGAACGTGGATACGGCGGCCGGTCGTCCTGATTGTACCCTTCGAGATATTTACCCACCACCACATCGGCGTGCGAACCCAACCAATATTCGGTGATAATCGCCGCAATCTTCTTCGGCGGCGTTTGCGCCGAGGCCGCCGCGGAAGCAGCCATGAATGTGCGTCGCATCATACGAAAGTTTTAAACTCCATCACATCGCCATCCTGCACGATATACTCCTTGCCTTCCGTCCGCAACTTACCCACGTCCCGCGCCTTGGCGAAAGATCCAAACGTGACTAAGTCCTCATAGGCAATGGTTTCGGCACTGATAAAACTCTTTTCGAAATCCGAGTGAATCACCCCCGCGGCGGCGGGTGCTTTCCAGCCCGCCCGAATCGTCCAAGCGCGAGTTTCTTTCACACCAGTAGTCAAATAAGTCCGCAACCCGAGAATATGATAAGCGGCCTGAATCAGGTTCCCCACACCGGACTCGGTAACCCCCAAATCATTCAGATATTCCTGCGCTTCGGCCGCGTCCAGCATTACCAATTCGGACTCAATTTCGGCGGACACCACCACGGCAATCGTTTCATGGTGCGCAGCCACATACTCCCGCACCTTCTGCACGAACGGGTTGGCTTCCGGGTTAGCGAGGTCGCCTTCCGCTACATTACAGGCGTAAATGGTCGGCTTGTTAGTGAGGAGGAAGAAGCCTTTCGCGGCGGCTTGCTCTTCGGGCGTCATCTCCATCGTAACGGCGTACTTCCCCGAGGATAGATGCGGTTCAAGGCGCGGTATCAGGTCGAGCGCGGCTTGGGCTCGCTTGTCCCCGCCCTTGGCGAGTTTAGGCAATTTTCCTTTTTGCTTCTCCAGCGAGTCTAAGTCGGCTAGGATGAGCTCGGTGTTGATCACCTCAATGTCCCGCACCGGATCCACCGTGTCCATCACGTGCTCGATGTTCGCATTCTCGAAGCAGCGCACCACTTGCACGATCGCATCCACCTCGCGAATATGCGCCAGGAACTGATTGCCCAAGCCTTCGCCCTTGCTCGCGCCGGCCACCAGGCCCGCAATGTCGACGAATTGAAAGACGGCGGGCACCAGCTTTTCGGAGCCGGAAAGCTGGCTGAGCACTGCGAGCCGGTCATCCGGCACGGTGACCACCCCCTCGTTCGGCTCGATGGTACAGAAGCGATAATTCGCCGCCATCGCCTTGCGGGACTTGGTGAGCGCGTTAAAAAGCGTGGATTTACCCACGTTGGGGAGACCGACAATACCTGCTTGCATGAGGAAACTACCAGTGTAGCCAATCAGCCGGACCAAGGGTGCTTCCGGGCGCTCAGCGAGAAACGTTTACGCGTTCACCGTCAGTTGGGCATGCCGGCTCAGCATCGCGAGTAAGTCCTGAATCTCAAGCGGCTTCGCCAAGTAGCCGACCATGCCAGCCTCCTCGGCCTCATTGCGATCGCCGGACATGGTGCGCGCGGTAAGCGCAATGATCGGCACGTCACGAGCGTTCTCGCGCTGCCAAAGACAAATGAGGCGAGTGGCTTCGAATCCGTCCATTTCCGGCATGTTGATGTCCATCAGCACGGCATCGAAAGGCTGCTCTTTGAAACGCTCCACGGCTTCGACGCCGTTGTTGGCGATCACCACGGAATGTCCCAGTTTCTCGAGCATGCGGGCGGCTACCTTTTGGTTCACCCGATTGTCTTCCGCGAGCAGAATCCGCAAGGGACGCAAGTCCCCGCCGGGCGACGGCTTCGGTGCGGGGGCGACTACAAAGGGAACGCGGAAGAAGAAGCGGCTACCTAGGCCCTCTTCGCTTTCGAGCTCCAGTTGCGTCCCCATAATCTGCGTCAGTTTTGTGCAAAGCGCCAAGCCCAGTCCGGTGCCACCGAAGCGCCGGGTCAGCGACCCATCGGCCTGCCGGAAAGCTTCGAAGACCTGCGTCTGTTTTTCGGGTGAAATACCGATCCCGGTATCGGTTACGCTGAACTCCCAGACGGACTGGGTCTCGCCAGTTGCGGGCAAACAAGTGGCCCGCAATTCGATCGAACCGGATGGCGTAAACTTCACGGCGTTGTTCAGCAGATTCGTCAGGATCTGCCGCAGCCGCAGCGGGTCGCCGCTCACCGCTGCATCACCCTCCACGAAGGTGCGCAATTCGAGGTGCTGAGCCGCTGCCACCGGCGTGAAGATGGCGGCACATTCTTCGACGACCTGACGCGGGCGGAACGGGAGGGACTCGAGTTCCAGCGTGCCCGACTCGGCTTTGGCGTAGTCGAGAATGTCGTTGAGCATCGCCGTCAGCCAGCGGGTGGAGGTTTCGAGTTCCTCGACGTATTCTCGTTGCTCTGGATCGAGGTTAGTGCGCGCAATCAGGCGGCTCATCCCCAGCACACCGTTCAAGGGCGTGCGAATTTCGTGGCTCATATTGGCCAGAAACTCGGTTTTGTGCCGGTTCACCGCCTGGGTTTGGACGAGGAGTTGCTCAATCTCTCCCTTTTGCTCCTGAATGCGGGCCGTACGCTCCACGACCGCGGCTTCGAGCCGGCGCTGGCGAGCCATCACCACGCGCATGCGCCAGTAGAGAAACAAGCGGACCAAGCCGAAGAGGAGGCCGGCCGCCACGGCCATGGCCCATTTGGTTTGCCACCACGGCGGCAGGATTTCGAACTCGTAAGTCGCCGGCTGGACGCTCCAAACGCCGGCGCCACTGCGGGCGCGGGCTTCGAAGCGATACTTGCCGGCCGGCAAGGAAGGAAACACCACTTGGGCTTGTTTCGCTTCCCGCCATTGGTCGTCGAAGCCAGCGAGCCGGTATTCCAGGCGGGTGCGGCCGGGCAATTGAAAACTGAGCGCGGCGAGTTCGAACTCCGCCGGACGTTGGGAGTACGGCAGTTGCAAGCCTTCCCTCAAAGCGGACTGGCCACCGAATCGAATACTCACAATCCGCACCGGGGGCGGGGTACTGGGTGCAGGGAGATGGTGGGCCTGATATCGGCTCACGCCCCGCGTAGTGCCCACCCAAACCGTCCCATTGGCGTCGGCCAGAAAGGCGCCGGCGTTCGTGTCGTCCCACGCCAGGCCGGCATCGCTGTCCACGTGCTCCATTCCTTGCGGGCGCAGGATGTCGACCCCATGGTCGCCACCGATCCACACCGCATCGCCAGAGGACGAGCGGCGGACGAAATGAGCCTTACTGGAACTGAGGCCACTCGATTCATCCCGATGGGTCCAGCCATGGGGGCCGAGCATTGAGATGCCAAACGCCTCCCGGTAGCAGATGACGATGCGGCCGGAGGCATCTTCCGTGACGCTGGCGACGGCATTGTTGCGCAGTCCGTCCTTGTCGGTATAGCGCCGCCACTCACCCTGACCGGAGCGGGAGTAAAGCCCCGCCGAGGTGCCCACCCAAATGCGCCCGCCAGCCGCCTCGAAGACGTCGAAGTACCAGGTATCGGCGGGGACGCCGGGCAGTTTCACCGCTTCGAAGACGGGGTTCGGCGTTTCTGTGCTGGCTTGGTAAAGCGCACGAAAGCCCGCCGCCCACAGCATGCCGGTGCGGTCGACATGCACGGCGAAGGTGCCTCCAGAGCGGAAGCCTTCCTTGACGCCAAAGCGGGTGAGTACATCGGTAGCCGCATCTACGCGGGCGACTTCCCGGCCGCTGGCCATCCAGACGTTGCCCCGCGGATCCTCAGCCAAGCGCAAGACCTCAATCGCCGGCAGCCCGTCCTTGCGCAGCCAGACCTTGGCCTGGCCGGCCGTGGGTGAGTTGGGGTAACGCACCAGGCCATTCTGCGTCCCGGCCCACCATCGGCCGCGCCGGTCACGCAGCATATGCCACACGGACGCATTGGGTAAACCATCCGCCTTCGCCAGCGTAGTCCAGTTGCCTTCGCCCAGCCAATGGGCGACACCCGCGGCGCCGGTGCCCACCCAGAGTGATCCTTCGCGGTCTTCGCCTACGCAGAGCGTGGCGTCCATAGGGAGACCCTTGGTGGAGTCAATCAGCGTCCACTGCTCGCGATCGAGAATCCACAAGCCTTGCTCGGAGGGCATCAACAAGCGGCCATGCCGGTCCTGGTGGAAGCCGGCCAGCGCCGAGGAGTGCGCTTCGATGTTGATGACGACGAATCGATCGTGGCCAGCATCCCAGCGGACAACCTGATCCACGCCGCGGGCCCAAATGCGGCCTTGACGATCTTGCAACAGCGCGTGCCAGCGGCCGTTGGGAGGTAAGCCCTCGGCTGCGGCGTAACGGACCAGCCGGTGGGGTTGGCGCCAATCGTCCATGCGGCAAATCGCTTTGGGACAGCCAAACCAAACGCGGCCTTGGGCACCCACGGTAACGCCGAAGGCGCCGCGCGGCTGCAGCCACTCAATGTGAGGCCGATCGCCGTCGCGGATGGCCGCCATACCCTCGCTCGACGTAAAGAGCAGGCCGGCCCCCGGATGCCAAGCCAACAAACTGCCGGGCACGGTCATTACCGGTTTGCCGAAATTGACCGCCTCGAAGCGATCGCCCCGGTTGAGCCGGCGGCGGGCGAGCCCCTTATCTGTTGCCACCCATAGCGTCCCATCCGGCGTGGTGAGCATCGAAGTGATGCGTTTGCCGGGCAGACCCTCCGAATACAAACGAAAACGGCTGCCATCATACCGGAATAATCCGTTAGCCGTGCCGATCCACAAGAACCCGTCCGGATCGCTTTCGATCGCTTGCACGGTCGGGTTGGCCAGACCCACGCTTTGGTCATAGACGCGAAACGGATACTGCTCGGCGCGTAATGCCGTGGCGGAAAGGACCAGAATCAGAGTCGATAGTAGCCGAAAGCAGCCCATCTCTAGGAGGGCTTATCGGCAAGGGGGAACTAAGTATGAGGCTACTGTTCGTCCCAAGCGGGGGTCGAGAGCCCATTTAAATCCCAGACGATATGTCCATCACGGATGGTGACTTCGCCTTGGAGTTTTCGGTCGCCTTCCTTGCGCGTGCTGTCGACGTCGACGAAGCCGAAGTTGCCACGCTGGAGGCTTAGAATCGTGAGGTCGGCCGGCGCGCCGACGGACAGATGGCCTAGGTCCTCGCGGCGAATCTGCCGCGCCGGAGCCCAGGTACTTTTCGCAATTACTTCTTCGAGTGGCATGCCGAGTATCAGGAACTTCGACATTACATTCAGCATGTCGCGCATACCGCCGACCATGGAGTTAATGTGTAAGTCAGTGGAAATTGAGTCGGGCCAGAGGCCTTGTTGGGTGGCGGGAATGGCGTGCTTCCAGACGAAACTGCCGCCGCCATGGCCGACATCGAAGAGGACACCGCGCTTCTTAGCCTCGGCGAAGAAGGGTTGTACTTTCCCTTGGGCGTCAAACATCGGTACCCGGTCGAGGAACATGTGCGTGTAAATATCGCCCTTCCGGAGTTTCTTCGTGACTAAGTCGCTGAAGGGCCGCTCCGGGCGGAAGACGCCGAAATCGACGATGACGGGGAGGCCGGCCTGGTTACCCGCAGCCAGGGCCCGGTCGACGGGGATCCACTCTGGCCCTTCGTAGTGGGCAGTCTTAAACCCAACGATGAGGCCGGGATACTTCTTGGCGGTAGCGACAGCCGCGGCGACGTCCATCAGGGTCGTATCCTGCTCAAGCGCGTGGGTCATGCCGGCTTTGACGATGCTGAGCCAGGAGAGCACGCGGGTCTTCGAACGGTCGATGATGTGTTCCTTGAACTCGGCAAACTGTAACGCCCCGGAACTGCCGCAGTCGACGACGGTGGTGACGCCCGAGCGAAAGGTGTGTCCGTCGGGCCAAACGCTGCTATCGCCGTTGTAGACGCCGGCCTTGCCCGTGCTGGCAAAGACATGGACGTGGATATCGATGAGACCGGGGGTGAGATAGTAACCCGGGGCATTGATAACTTGGGTGGCGCGCAGCGCCGGGATATTCTCGGCGACGGCGGCAATGCGGCCATCCTTGACCGCGACATCGAGCACGCGGTTGATGCCGTTCTTGGGATCAATTACCGTCGCGGACTTGACTAAGATGTCGTAAATCTTTTTCTCATCCGCAAAGGCATTAAAAAAGGCGGCGTAGAAACCGCCGGGGTCGGCATTGCTGGAGAATGTGAGGTTCGGCGGGGCCTTCACGGTTTCCTTGGTGCGGCCTGCGTCGGGCCCTTGCGTCACCACGCTCACCCGCGCGGGTGAGAAGGCGACAATGGCGTCCACCATTGCCACGGCGGCGAGCGGATCCCAGGCGTAGAAGTAACGCTGCTTGATGAGGGGTTCATTCAGGCGAAACAGGTCGATCAGAAAGCGACCCAGTGGCGTCCCCATGGCACCTTCGGTAAATTGCTTCACGTAACTCATGCGGATGGGGACCCGGTTCGTGGCGTCAAGTGAAACGAGCCGGATGCGGCGGACCTTTTCGAACACCTCGGCAGCGGCGCGCGGATCGACATAAATATTCCACTCGGCCAGCTGATTGCCACCGGTGAAGACATTGCCGTCGCCTAAGTTGCCCGGTACCCGGACAGCGCCGCCCATGATCGTAAGTTCGCGGATGTTGGCCGCGGCGGCGGGTTGCTTGGCGATCACCTCGGCCAGATTGGTGAGCGGGCCGAGAGCCAGAATGCGGGCCGGTTGGCGAAGACGGTCCTGATAGTAACTCAGGGCACTGCGGATTTCAGGTTTCCTAGTAAGTGCGGGTAGCATGACCCCGGGTAAGTCGTCGGAGGTCTTGCGCCAGGCGGCGGGAAATTCGCGTTGGCCCTCCAGCGGGTTGGCGCGGCCTACGAAGACCGGCACTCGCTTGCCACTCAATTGCACCAGACGCAAGAGGTTGCGCGCACCGGCATCGACGTGGGCGAGGCCGTTCACGACGACGATGGCTTCGAGCTTCACATCGGGGCGCGCGAGCAGGAAGGCAATGGCCATGTAATCGTCGCTGCCGGCATCGGTGTCGACGATGATGGGTCCGGTGGCGGTGGCGGTCTTGGTGGCCCGGAAGGGCGGCTCCTCGTATGCCAAGGCGAGGGCGGTGAAGGTAAGAGAAAGTAGCAAGCTTCGCATAATAATAGGTTACTTCTTAAAGTCACCGGCTTTCACGATCGAGATATCATCCGGGCGAAGATGTTTATTCATCGCGGCAGCAATCACTTCGGGAGTAAGAGCCATCACTTTCTTTTCGAACTCTTCATCCCAGGCCATGGTGCGGTCGTCAAAATCATGGCCGGCCAATTGTTGGGCGAGGCTGCTATCGCTGGAGCGGCCGACTTGGCGGCTTTGAATCCAACCCGCATGGCCAGCTTCTACTTCCTTGGCGGTGAAGCCTTCTTTGAGGGCTTTGTTTACCTCTTCGAAAAAGGCGGTTTCGACCTTGGCGACGTTCTGCGGAGCGGCAATGGCGAAGGTCTGAAAGACACTGCTACTGTCGCCGCGGCGCGCGCTGAGGCCGGAGCTGACTCCGTAACTCAGTCCGTCGCGAACGCGGATGCGAGTGGCCAGCCGGGAATTGAGGAAGCCGCCACCCAGGAGGAAGTTACCAAAACTCAGCGCCGGATAGTCTGCATGGTCGTCGGTGAGATTGAGGCGCATACCGGCCAGGAAAACCGCGTTGGCTTTGTCCGGCGTTTGAAGCGTTTCATTCACTGGAGTAACTCGCGCATAACCGGTCTTCAGCATTTCGTAGGGAGAAGGGCTCTTCCAGTTACCGAACTCTTCGGCGAGGACTTTTTTGACGGCGGCAGGATCGAAGTCTCCGACGATGGCAATTTCGGCGTGCGAGGCACCGTAGAACTTCTTATGAAAGGACTGTACCTGATCCAGCTTGATGGCCTTGTAGCGATCAATCATGGCATCCACCGAGAGAACCGCGCGCGGGTCTTCAGCGGCGAAAGGAAACATCACCTGGCCGAGGCGCGTGCCGGCTTGTTGCTGCGGCTCAGCCCGTCCGGCTTCCATGCCGGTGATCTGCTGTTTGCGGAGTTGTTCGAGTTCAGTTTCCGGGAACGCGGGTTCCTTGAGGATCTCGGCGGCCAAGCGGAGCACGGCGGGCAGATTGTCGCGGGTGGTTTCGATGGAGACGTTCGCGCCCGTGGCAGAGCCGAAGGCGTTTAAGCGAACCTTAAGCTGGTCAATCAAGTCTTGAATTTGTTGGCGGTTCTTCTTGGTGGTGCCGCGCATGAGTAACGAGCCGGCCATGGAGGCGGGACCGGCCTGCCCCTTGAGCGTATTCAGGGTGCCGAAGTGCAGGTGGATGACGGCCTGGACGGTGTTGCCGCGGGTCGTTTTCGGTAACAAAGCGACCTTGGCGCCGGCCGGCAGTGAGTAGCGCTCGGTGCGAGAGTCGATGTTGCGGGGCGAAGGGTCGAAGGCTTCGCCGGAGGCGAGGGCGACTTCGCCCTTGTAGTTCTTGAGCGTGGCCGCCAAGTCGGTGCGGGCGGGAATCTCCGTGCGATCCGGCGTCGCTTCCGGGATAAATTGGCCGATCGTGCGGTTACTCGATTTGAGGTAAGCCTTGGCGACCCGCTGGACGTCGGCGGGAGTTACTTTCTTCAGGCGGTCGCGATCGAGAAAAAGAAGACGCCAATCGCCAATCGCCATCACTTCGCTGATGACTAAGCCGATCATGGAGGAGTTACTCAGGGCCATGTCCGTTTGCTTGATGATCCGGTTCTTAGCACGCTCGACTTCTTCCGCGCTGGGCGGTTCTTTGATTACGCCTTCGAGGGTGTCGAGAAGAGCTTGTCGCGCGGCGTCGAGCGAATCGGCCTTATTCACTACGGCACCGATCATCATCATGCCCGGCTCGTTCATCTGGCGGGCGGAAGCGAAGACCTGGGTAGCTTTCTTGTTATCGACCAAGGCCTTGTAAAGGCGGCCGGAAGGGGCCTCAGTGAGGATCCCGGAGAGCACATCGAGTACCGGCTGGTCGGGGTGGCCACCGTCGGGAGTATGAAACAGGACCATGAGAGCCTGATAGTCGCCGACACGGCGGACAACGGTGAGGCGTTCGCCCACTTGGGTGGGTTCGGTGGTGTAAGTGGGAGTCAAGACGCGAGTGGGACGCGGGATGGAACCGAAATACTCGGAAACCAGGGCTACGATCTTAGCTTCGTCGATCTTTCCCGAGACGGTAAGTACGGCGTTATCGGGCTGGTAGTACTTGCGGTAGAAGACTTGTAAGTTCTCGATGGGCACACGTTCGACGTCGGCGCGGTTGCCGATGACGGGGCGGCCATAGGAGTGAGTGGTGTAAGCGGCGGCCATGACGTGCTTGCTCAGCACACCCATGGGGTTATTCTCGGTGGATTCGAATTCGTTGCGGACCACGGTGAATTCTTTGTCCAGGTCAGCCTTGCGGATGAAGGAGTTCACCATACGGTCGGACTCGAGGTCGAGCGCCCATTTGAGGTTTTCGTCGGTCGCCTGGAAGGTTTCGTAGTAATTGGTACGATCCTGCGTAGTGCTGCCATTGGGGCTGGCGCCATGTTCGGTGAGTTCCTGCGGGATGTTGGTGTGCTTGGGGCTGCCCTTGAAGACCATATGTTCGAGTAAATGAGCCATGCCACCTTCGCCGGCGCCTTCATGACGGGAGCCCACCAGGTAGGTCATGTTGACGGTGATGGTGGGCTTTGAGACATCGGGGAAGACGAGCAGGCGCAGGCCGTTGGCGAGTCGATACTCGGTGATACCTTCGACGGACGTGACTTTGGTGACGCCCTTGGGAAGGGCAGGTTGAGCGGCGGCAAGGCCGGCGATGGCCAACAGGACGATCAGGAAACGGGTTTTCATCGGTAATTCCTCACTACTGTCTAAAGCGCGAAACGAGTGCACACTGGGTGATTTTATTTATATGCCACCACCGCACTGGAGGGGCCAGCGAGTGGGATAACGGCGAAGCGTTGGAAGCCAACTTCGGTACACCAGCCGCGGAAGTCAGCGGCAGAGTAGTCGAAGGCGTCGCCGAATTCGATCAGCATGTTCAACGACATCAGCAAGCCTTGGGTGTTTTGGCGGCGTGCATCGTCAATGATGGCCTCGACGACGATAAAGGCTCCGCCCGCGGGCAAGGCGTGGTAGACGGAGCGGATCAAGTGCATTTTCTTCTCAAGATTCCAGTCATGCAGAATCATGCCCATGGTGATCACGTCGGCATGGGGAAGGGGATCGCGGAAGAAGTCGCCGGCGGCGGTGGCAATGCGGTCGGTGAGTCCGGCGGCGGCGATATGTTTTTTTGCGATGGGCTCAACGGGCGGCAGGTCAAAGGAGGTGCAATGTAAGTGGGGGTGGGCCTTGGCTACTTCGATGGAGAGCACGGCGGCGGCACCGCCGACATCGCAAAGGGTTTTGTAAGTCGAAAAATCGAATTTGGCGGCCAGAAGTTCAAAGTTGAGGCGGGAGAAGCCGGTCATGGCATTGAGAAATTGCTCGAGCTTGGCCTGTTCGGCGTAGAGTTCTTCGAAGATGCCTTTACCGCCGCCCTTGGTTTCGTTTTGCGGCATGCCGGTGCGGAGGGCTTCGGGTAGATCGTTCCAGAATTTGAACAGCCGGGCGTTGAGCATGATGAGAATGCCGCCGATAAAGCGGGGGCTCTCCTCGCGCAAGTACAGGGACGTGGTGGGCGTGTTGGAGTAGACCGCCGCGGGGCCATCGCCAATGCGCTCAAGAAAGTTCATGGAGACCAGCGCGTCGAAGAAGTCGCCGATGCCGCGTGGGTGCAGGCCTAACTCGGCGCCGAGGACCAGGCCCGTGAGTTGACGGTCACCCAGCTTAGTAAACAGGCCGAATTCGACGGCCGTCAAAAGAACCTTTGAAGAACAGAAGGCGAAAGCGGTTTGGAGGATCGGGCTGGGGTCAAGGGGTGTCATAGAGCGGTTCCTAAGAATATATCAGGGTAAGGTTACCTGGATTTCAGTGTTATCGCCGAGAGTAACTTCGGCTTCCTTAGTGAGGTCGCCCAAGGTGACTTTGACGCGGTGGGTGCCTTTGAAGGCGCGCAGGGAGAAGACGCCGGTTTCGGAGGATTCGCCTTTTTCGCGGGTCCACCATTCTTTGAACAGGAGGCGCTCGTAAGCGTCCACCATGGGGCGCGGGGACCAATCGCGACGGTAGATACCGGCGCCTTGGGCAGCGAGCCAGTGGGCGCCGTCCCAGAAACCCCACAGGAGAAAGCCCTCCATGCGGGGGTGGGAGAAGGCGGCCGTAAGATAGTCGGCTAAGTATTGAGCTTGAGCGTCTTCGTCGCGAATGCCGCCGAGGTTGACGTCGAATTCGGTGATTTCAAGAGGGAGGCCGAATTTCGCCAGATCGTCCCAGGTTTCGAGGACGCGGGGGATGGGAGTAAGTGGAGTGGCCATGTGGCCCTGGTCGCCCAGCATGGTGACGGGCGCGCCGTTGTCGAGTAACTCTTGAATGACTTTCAGAATGCTCTGGCGCTGGCCCTCATTGACGCCAGCGCGGGTATTGGAGATGTTGTAGTCGTTATAGACGAGCCCCATGTCGGGGTCAATTTCGCGAGCCCATTGGAAGCTTTTCCAGAACAGGTCGCGACCGTTGTCATTGAATACTTCAGTGTTGGTGACGGCTTCGTTGATTACATCCCAGAGGACGACGCGGCCACGGGTTCTGGAGACGGAGTCTTTGACGCGGGCTTCGATGGCGTTGCGTAAATCCTGACCGCGTAAGTTGCGGACGCTGGCGGGCAAGTATCTGTAAGAGGGCCAGAGTAAGTTGTGGCCGCGGACGGGAATACCGTTGGCGGCGCACCAATCGAGCATCCGGGAGGCGATGGGGAAACCGTTGCCGTTGTTGAAGTTCCATTTGAGGGCGTTCTCGGGCACGGCGTAATTGAAGAGGCGTTTGATTTCGGCACGGTAGCGTTCGCCATCGGGCGTAGTAGCGAAGAGCGGCCCGTCGGCGATGGCGGTGCCGAAGCGGAAGGCATGGCGGGTTTGTTCAATTTCGACTTGAGCACCGGGAATGGGTTGGCCATCGACGTCGACGACTTTGACGGCGAGGGTGCCCATGCGGATTAGGCGGATACGGTCCTGCGCGGCGGCGCGCCAAGTGTCGTCGACGACCTGGCCACCGTAAACGTCGTTACCGATGCTGGGGGGCGGCTGGGTGGTGTTGCCCCAGTCTTCGAGACGGATGCCGGCAATTTCGATGGTGCCGATGCTAATTCCAAGGCGGACGCGGAGGGCGGCGCTGCGGGGAGCCCAAGCGGGGGACTGATAGGTGAAGGCGAACTCTTTCCACTCGGGCGTCAGCTTGACGGTGGTGTCGAGGGCCTTGGTATTAGGGGCGGCGTTCAGTTCGTGGATGAGACCGATGAGGCTGCCGGTGGAGGAGCGGGCCCAGAAGCCGAAACGAAGCCATTGGCCGGCGCGGGTATCGGCGGGGACGGTGAGGCTGAGCTGGGGGGCCCAGGGTTGGCCGGGAGTGAGAGAGAGGGTGGTGGCGCGGAAGGCGGAGGTGAAGCCACCGGGAGCGCCTTCGGCGGGGATGATGGAAAAATTCTGGGGCTGGGAGGAAGACCAGGTAGCACCGGCGGCGAGGTCAGTTTGGGCGGAGGCGATGGAGGCGAACAGAAGAAGGCAAAGTAACGAAACGAACCCGGGAGTGATTGATTTTAAAGGGCCGAGAAATTTTCTGTCGGCGAGCGGCGAAATCAGATGAGGAAAGGGCACATTTTGAGGGTAGCTCTTTTGTCAAGCGATTTGGGGGGCCGGCGAGCGGAAGTGGTTAATTCCGGGTGAGATGTTTTTAGGACTCGGTTGATATCATTTTCGGATAGGAGAGAAATGCATTGAGCATCAAGAGCGAGGAAGCCGAAGAATTCGGCGCGAGCGAGGATTTACGGGAGGGCGGATCTACGATGCGTTGCTCTTACGGTGTGCGGCGAAGAGTGGGGCGGAAGTGATTTACACGTGGAATCTGAAGCATTTTCGGGCGATTGCTCCGGAGATGGCGGACCGGATTCGGACTCCGTAAGAGGGTGCACGGCCCGATGGATTAGGCGGCCTCGCCGCCCATGGAGCTGGGGCCGGTGCGAGTGACGCGGGCTTGGGCGTATTGGCCGAGTAAGTTCGCCTCTCGCCCTTGGGGGTGGAGGAAATTGAGGGTCCGGTTTTGGGAGGTCTTGCCGATCCACTGGTTGGTGGCGAGGTTCCAGCCTTCGACGAGGACTTCTTCGACGCGGTTGAGTAGCTCGGCGTTCTGGCGAATCTGCATGGCGCGTTGTTTTTCCTGGAGTAAGAGGAAGCGACGGGTTTTTTCTTCTTCGGTGATGTGATCTTCGTACTGCAAGGCGGGAGTATTGGGCCGGCGGGAGTATTTGAAGATATACATGCTCTCGTAGCGAGCATGGTCGAGTAAGCTCATCGTCTCTGCGAATTCGGCTTCGGTCTCACCCGGGAAGCCGACGATGAGGTCAGAGGTGATGGCGATTTCGCGCTTGGCGCTGTGCATCCATTGAAGACGGCGCAGATAGTCGTCGCGGGTATAAAGACGCTGCATGCGGCTGAGTACCGCAGTGGACCCGGACTGGACGGGTAAGTGGATGTGATTGCAAAGGACGGGATTTTCGTCGATGGCGTCGACGATATCTTTGACAAAGTCCCGCGGATGCGAGGTGGTAAAGCGGACGCGGCGTAAGCCGGGCACTTCGCCGATGCGGCGGAGTAAGTAAGCGAAATCGTGGCCTAATTCACTGCCCGGAATGGCCGGGTCACGAAAGCTATTTACGTTCTGGCCGAGTAACTGGATTTCGGTGTAACCCATCTGCACTAACTCCCGTGCCTCGCGCAGGACCGACTCCAGAGTGCGGCTACGCTCGGGTCCGCGGGTAAAAGGTACAACGCAGTAAGCGCAGCTTTTGTCGCAGCCTTCGATGATGGTGATGTAGGCTTTGTGCGGATTGTCGCGGCGGGTGAGGGGCGTCTCGAAGGTATCTTCGGTATCGAGGCTTAAGCCAGTAACGCGCTTGTCGCCGCGCTCGATCTGGACGAGTAACTCGGGCAGGCGGTTATAGCTGGCGGAGCCCACCACCATGCTGACGTGGGGGGCTTTCTCGAAGATCTTTTCGCCTTCCTGCTGGGCGACGCAGCCGAGGACGGCGAAGGTTTTGCCGGCGTGGTGGCGCTTGAACTCCTGGAGGCGGGCGAAGACTTTCTGCTCCGCTTTGTCGCGGATCGAGCAGGTGTTGTACATGATCAGTTCAGCCGCTTCCGGCGTCGCCACCTGTTCGTAGCCGCGCCCGACCAGGGTGCCGATGACTTTTTCCGAGTCATGGGCGTTCATCTGGCAGCCGAAAGTTTCGATATAGAACCGCTTCATGCCCCTTAATTATAGGGTCTTTCTCCTATTGCCGCCCGGGCAATCGAGCCTTAGGATAGGGGGATGATCGCTATCCTCGTACTATTCGCCTTCCAGGACTACACTTACGACGTGAATGGCCGCAAGACTTTGGCGCCGAACCAGAATCCGGACCAGGTGGAAGAGCGCGTGGTGGAAGATGGCGGGGGCCGCAAGGTGATGGAGCGCACGATTCGCAGGATGGACGGGCAGCCGGAGAAGGTGCGGATTGAAGTGCGCAAGAACGCCGACGGCTCCGTGACGACGGAGACCAGCGTCTACCGCGGTGATCTGAACGGGCAGCTGAATCTGGCGGAAAAGCGGGTGAGCGAACGCCGCCAGACGGCCACGCAAGTGGAAGAAACGACTGTAGTTCAGCGCGGATCCTTCAATGGGGGCCTGGAGGTGGTGGAGAAGCTCGAACGGAGCGGTACGATGATGGGCAAAGCGAGCCAGGAAGAAGTGAAGACCTTCCGCAAAGATTCGAACGGGAGCTTCCGCGAAGCGGCACGCCAGAGCATCGAGCGCCGGGAGGAGAACGGCAAGGTGATCGAGCAGGTGGCCGAGTATCAGGCGGCCACCATCGACGGGCGGATGCAGCTTTCGGGGCAGAAGGTGTCGAACGCCGAGAAGCGCGCGGACGGGACGGTGGTGACGCAGGTATCTGTGTATGGGATGGCGCAGCCCGGCCGCGCCAGCCAAGGGGGCGAGTTGAAATTGCGGGAAGAGCAGTTGATCGAGCAGCGCCCCGGCGGAGGGCAAACGGTGGTGGAGAGCTTTAGTATTCGCCGGCCGGACCTGGATGGCCGAGTGGCGGGGGGCTTCACGAAGGTGGCGGAGCGGACTTGCCAAAAGGCTTGTAATTGACCGCGTGGTGTAGTTTTGATGTAATTACACCATGGCGCTGAACATCAAGAACCATGAAGTGGAACAATTGGCTGCCGAAGTGGCGGCGCTGGGTGCTTCTTCAAAGACCGAAGCCTTGAAACAAGCCCTGATTCGAGAGCGGGCGCGGTTGCAGAATGAAGCCGGCCTTCCGAATGCGGAGCAAATCCTGCGGTATCTGGAACAGAAGGTCTGGCCCTACCTGCCCCCCGGCGCAAGCGTGCCGCTGACCAGAGAGCAAGAAGACGAAATCCTTGGCTATGGGCCTGAAGGGGTGCCGATGTGATCATCGACACATCGGTTTTGGTGTCCATTGGCACGCAGGAGCCCGGGTCGGCTGAGTTGGCGACGAAGATTGGGGAGTCGAGAATTCGACTGATCAGCGCCGCGTCGGTGGGGGAGGCGATGTTGGCGTTCCGCGCGAAACTGGGTCGCGATGCGGAGGGCGATGTACGCGCCTTAATTCGAGACGTGGGCATTCAAATCGTTGAGTTTGGAGAGCCGCAGATTTTGTGGTTCGCCCATGCGATTCATCGTTACGGTCGAGGACAACATCCGGCCAAATTGAACTTCGGCGATTGCTTTACGTACGCGTTGGCAAAGCAACGGGATTTGCCGGTACTGTTTACGGGCAATGCCTTCAGTCAGACCGATCTGAAGTTGGCTTAAGAAAATCTGGCGGAGAGAGAGGGATTTGAACCCTCGGTACCGGTTAGACCAGTACGACGGTTTAGCAAACCGCTGCTTTAGACCACTCAGCCATCTCTCCGCGAAAAGCGGTCTCTTTTTGCATCATAGCACGGGTTTAGCGCCGCAGGCCGGGGAAGCTTAACGGTACGTCGACGCGGGATTCCTTGATGCGCCGGGTGCGGACGTCGCCGAGGTATTGCTGGGGGTAACGCTTCTCGAGGTCGAGGACGACGGTGGCGACGGTGCGGTCTCCGGGGGCTTGGGAGAGGACCTCGCCGAGGGGGTTCAGGATGTGGCTGGGATAGTCGTAGCCGGAGGAGATGAGGTAGATGCCGTTCTCGATGACGCGGGCCTTGGCGAGCGTTTCGTCGCCGCCCCAGATGGGCAGCAGGATGAGATCGGCGCCTTGAGAGGCCATGGCGCGGGCGGGTTCGGGGAAGAAGACATCGTAACAGATCATCATGCCGACGGTGCCGAAGTCGGTGGGGAAGACGGGGTAGCTGGTGCCGGGGGTGAGCCCGCCCTCGACTTCGCCCGCGGGGAGGTTCACTTTGCGGTAGCGGCCCAGGAGTTTCCCTTGGCGGTCGAGCAAGATTGACGTGTTGTAGAGGACCTTGCCTTCGCGCTCATAGAGGCCGGCGACGACGTAGGCTTTGCGGGTGCGGGCTAGTTTGGCGAGGCGATCGGAAGTGGGGCCGGGGATGGTTTCCACGACGTCGGCGTAGGCTTTGCCGGTGCCGACGACGGTGATGCCTTCGGGCAGAAGGATGAGGTCAGCATCGGCGGGAACGTGGGCGGCGATGGTGGCGAGGAAGTCGCCGACGGGGTCTTTGGTTTGTGAGGGACGTTGACGAACGGTAGAGACTTTGACGCGCCGGGGGGCGGGGGCAGGAATCTCTTCGAGGCGCAGGTCATCCCAATAGACGGTGCCTTGGGGGGCGTTCGCGAGAAAGAACTGCCATTGGAGCGAGGAGGCTTTGGCGGGGGCTTGGGCTTCGATGGTGAGCCGGGTCCAGGCGCCGTCGCGTTGGGCCCAGGCGAGGTAGTCCACTTCGCCGCTGCGCTGGCCGTTGGCTTGACGCCAATCGAGCCGGGAGACCACTTGCCAGTTTTCGGCGGGGACGGCATCGGTACGGTAGTAAGCGCTGGCGCGATACCAACGGCCGGCGACGATGCCCGGAATCGCGCGTTGCCAGCCACCATGAGCGGCGGGGTTGCTATCGCCGTTGACGGCGAGCGAGACGGGACCGCCGCGGCTATGGAGAGCCTCGGTGAAGGTGCGGGGCAGCGAATCTGGGCGCTGGCTCCAGGTGGACCAGCCGGTGGTCTGACGGAAGTCGCTTTGCTCGAAAACGACGTCGGCGGCGCCGGCAGCGATTGGAGCGATCGCGACTAGAAAAAGGCCCAGCAGACGGTGCATCACTTACACGATACCGCTGCTGGGCCGTTTATGCTGCGCTACGGACCGGAGGTTAGATTTTGCCGGGAGGGTTATCTTTGGTGACGCGGTCGTAGATGACGGCGGCGATGCCACCGGCGATGGCGCCGAAAATGGCGCCTTTTTCGCGGTTTTTACTGATACCGGCGCCGATGCCCGCGCCCGCGGCGGCACCGGCCAGGATGACGGCGACGGTGTTCTTGAGGGGCCGGGGTGACTTGGCTTTCTCCTCTTTGGTCGCGTCTTTGGCGGTCTCGACGGTGGGTTGTTCGGCGGTAACGGGTGCCTGCGCGGCGGCAGGTCCTACGATCAGAAGTGAGCTAAGCGCCAGGCTGAGCAGGATTTTGAAGCTTTTCACGGTTGGTAAATTCCCTCTCCGGGACAGGTAGACGCGGACTTGGAAATTGGGTTACAGGAATTTACGGTCGAGCGAAATGGCTTCGTTTAGTTTTTGAGAGTAGGCGGGTAACGGCAGGGAGACGACGCCAAATTGAGACAGATGCTCGGTTTGGTATTGGACATCGAGCAGGCGGAAGTCGCGGGCGCGGAGGTGTTGGACGAGTTCGGCGAGAGCGACTTTGGACATGTCGCGCACGCGGTGGAATTTACTTTCGGCGAAGAAGGCGCCGCCGATGTGGACGCCGTAAAGTCCGCCGGCGAGCGCGCCATCGACCCAGATTTCGAGCGAATGGGCGTGGCCTTGTTTTTGCAAAGCGCCATAGGCGGCGCGGAAGGCGTCGGTGATCCAGCATTCGTCGGGAGAGCGGGCGCAAGCGCACATGACATCGTCGAAGGCTTCGTTGAAGGAGACTCGATAGCGATGTTGCTTGAGGGTGCGGGTTAAGGATTGGGAGAAGTGCGCCGCGTCGAGGGGCAGGATTCCCCGCTGAGGCGGTTGGTGCCAAGTGACCCAGTGGGTGCCGGGATAACCCATGGGAAAAATGCCTTGGCGGTAGGCGGGCAGCAGGTCCTCCAGGCGAAGGCGGGGGGACTTGGCAATGATGTCGCTCAAGCCACCAGTGTAAGGGAACTTTTGGGGATCTCCTGACAGGGCGAGCCTGATACAAAAGAGTATGACTCGCCGCACCGCTTTTGGTACGACCGCTTGGCTCGCCGCAGCCGGCGCCCCGGCTTATGCCTTTGAGTATTGGGACGTCTTTACGAAGCGCCGCTTTACTGGCAATCCCTTGGCGGTCTTCACTAATGCCCACGGGCTCGAAAAGGAGCGGATGTTCGAGATCGCGCGGGAAACCAACCTTTCGGAGACCACCTTTGTCTTCGGCACTTCGGCCAAAGGAGTGCGCACGCGGATCTTCACGCCGGTAACCGAATACGATTTTGCCGGCCACCCGACCCTGGGCACGGCGATGAGCCTTTGGCGGAAGGGCATGACCAAGGTGGCGCTCGACCTCAACATTGGTCCGGTGCCGGTGGAATACCGCGTAGACGCCGAGGGCATGTACGGAGAGATGGTGCAGCCGGAGCCGCAATTCGGGGAAGTGCACGAGCCCGAAGTGATTGCGAAGCTAATTGGGCTCCCCGTGAGTGACCTCGATACTCGGCATCCCATTCAGAATGTATCTACCGGCAGGCCGAACTTACTGGTGTTACTCAAGAGCCGGCGGGCAATGGGGGCGTTGAATATCAATTGGAAGGCAGTTACGGATTACCTGGCGGAAGGCGATAAGGCGCGCGGCTTCTATTTCCTGACGGAGGAGACAGAGCGGGGTGGGAAGTATCTGGCGCGTAAGTTGTCGGCGCGGGCCGAAGATCCGGTGACGGGGTCGGCGGCGGGGTCGGCGATCGCGTGGCTGGTGAGCCGGAAGTTAGTTGGGTCCGGGGAAGGGGTGGTGATTGAACAGGGAGCAAATGTGTCGCGTCCCGGGGAGTTGTATGTGTCAGCGGAAGCGAGCGGATCCCGGGCGACACGGGTGAAGGTAGGCGGCTACGCAGTGAAGTGCTGGACCGGCCAGATGCCCGGGTGAGGCGCGCCCGAGCTAAGCCAAGGCCAGATTTAGATTCTCAATCGCTTCGTCTACTTCGGCCGTGTTCTTGTAGCCCACCGTAACGCTGTCGACGCCGGCTTTTTGGAAGGCGAAGCGCATGGCGGCTTGACGGTCCTCGCGGCTGGTGAAGGCGCCTTCGCCGCAGAGTTTCATGCTGATGACGCCCATGCCCTGGGTGTGGACGGCCTTCACGTGAGTGAGCACTTCGGGGACGTTGCCCGCGCCGTTGGTGTTGTACTGTTCGGCGTCCATCTTGGTGCCGTTGTGATTCACGCGAATCATGGCAATATCGAGCCACTTATTGCCGGGGAACTGGCGCAGGGCGGGCAGGCCATGGACGGAAGCGCCGTGGCCGACGACGGCTTGCTTCACCTTGGCTTCTAAAACCCCGTCCTGCCAGCGCACGGTGTCGGTGGCCCAGGTGGCGGTGTGCTGGTAGTGGAGTAACATCACGTCGAAGTAATCGGTATTGGCTAACTTACGTAACTCGTCGATCTTGTCTTGGGGATTTACTCCTTCGCGCGTGGTGACCTTGGACATGAGCCGGTAAGTGTCGCGGGGAATGCCTTTCAGTGCCACACCGAGCATCTTGTGCATTTCGCCGTAGCTTTCGGCGGTTTCGAAGAAGCGGATGCCGCGGTCGTAGGCGTGGCGGACGAGGCGGGTGAACTGGTCCTGCCCGAGTTCGCGCTGGGTGCGGCCGCTGAAGGTGCCGGTGCCAAAGGCGAGGCGGGTGACTTTGACGCCGCTTTTGCCGAGCGTCACCCAGTCGGTGGCTTTGCCCGTGGCGGCAGCGCGGACGGGAAGGATGCCGGTTCCGGCGGCTACGCCCGCGGCGAGCCCGGTTTGCAAGAATCTACGTCGGGAACAAGGAGTCATCAGTGGCCTCTCCAATCAGCGTCATGCTATCACGAGCGCGCGCCAACCGGAATGGCCCTTTTGCTCGCGCGGCGAAATGTGTAAGATGGAGGCGGCCAAAATGACTCACTTACTGAAACGCAGAAACTGCCTGGGCTCGATGATGGCCGCAGCCGCTTGGGGCGCGCCCGCCGGGCGGCCGATTCAACTCCATGTCGACCTGACGGTGGACCCGGCTAAAGAGGCGGAGATGCTGAAAAACTTTGCGACCATTTTCCAGCCGGCGGCGATGAAGTTCGCCGGCTATCTCGATGTGAAGGTGATCAAGCTGCGCAGCACGCTCGCCGGCAAGGCGCCGGCAGGGGTGAACTACCGCTTCGTTCTCACGTATCAAAGCGAGGAGTTGCGGCAAAAATGGATAGCCTCCGATGTGCATCAAAAGGTATGGCCGACGCTCGAAAACACGTTGGCGCATAAGAATTACAACGTGTTGCTGTTCGATGTGGCTTAGGCGATGAAGTACCTGTGCTTCGCCGTTTGGTTGCCGCTGATGGCCGAGCCGCTGGCCAGCCGCATCGTCCACACCGACGCGGCACAGTACCGGAGCGCGAAGGCCGTGCACGGCGGGGCCGGGCAACTGGACTATCTGGCGCTGCTGGACGCGCATAGTCTCGATACGAACCTGTTCTTTCTGCATCGCGGGGTGATTCAGCCGAAGAGCGGCATCGGCGCCCATTTCCATAACCAGTGCGAGGAGATGTTTGTGATCTTGGATGGCGAGGCGCAGTTCACGATCGATGGACGGACGTCGCGGTTGAAGGGTCCGGCGGGCGCACCTTGCCGCATGGGCCATTCGCACGCCATCTACAACCCCACCGACAAACCGGTGCAGTGGATGAATATCAATGTTTCGGCGCTGAAGGGCACTTACGATGCCTTCGACCTGGGCGATGCGCGCGTCGATGTGCCGCTCGATCCGATTCCCGTTTTTATGACGATGCGGTTGGACCAGGCGCTGCTGCGTTCCATCACGAACTTGAACGGCGGCCAGGGCACGGCGAAGTATCGGCGGGCGCTGGATTCGCCGGTGTTTCTGGGCCCGTGGGCTTATGTCGACCACTTGGTACTGCCGCCGGGCGCCTCTTCGGGGCCGCATCTGCATCGCGAGGTGGCGGAGTTCTACTATGTGATGCAGGGCAGCGGCACGGCGCGCGTGGCCACGAGTGGGCGGGCGATGGAGACGGCCCCGATCCGCGCCGGCGATGCGATTCCGATACAACTGAACGAAGCGCACGGCTTCGAAAATACTGGCTCGCAGCCACTCGAGTTTCTGATTGTTGGCGTTTCGCGGGATAACACGCGGCGCGTCGATAGCGTAGACGTCCCCAAGTCGAGGTAAACCCAAATGACCACCCGCCGTTCCCTGCTGACCGCTTTGGCGCTGACGCCCTGGAAAGCCGCCGCGAAGAAAGCGACGGCCTTCGCCTTGATTGGCGATCGGTATCACAATTCGGACTACGCACGCGTCGGCCTGACCCGCACCATCGCGAAGCAGGCCGGGGTGCCGGTGGACTTTACCGACGAGACGTCGCTGCTGAATGCCGAGACGCTCGATGGCTATAAATTGCTGATCGTTTTGCGGGACGGCATGATCTGGCCCGACGGCTATGGCAACGAAGAGAGCACTAACGCGGCCTGGGTGGCCACGGGGCGGCCAAAGCTGGTGTTCGATCCGCCACTGCCGGTGGTGAAAGCCAAGCCCGCCTTCTGGATGACGCCGGCGCAGGGCAAAGCTGTGCGGCAGTTTGTCGATTCCGGCGGCGCGGCGTTGTTCTTGCACAATACGACGCACGTGGGCTTGACGGACCCGGACTTTCGCCACGTGTTGGGCGCCGCTTACACGGGACATCCGCCGATCCGCACCTTTAAGGTGAAGGTGACGAATCCGAAGCACCCGATTGCGCAAGGTGTGCGCGACTTTATCATCACCGACGAACAGCACTACATGGACTATGACAAGGACCCGAAACACGTTTTTCTTGAAACGGTGAATGAAGAGGGGCTTGAGTTCGGCAAACAGGGCGCGACGGCGAAGGGCGGCTGGAGCTATGACTATGGCAAGGGGCGCATCTGCTATTTGTCGCCGGGGCACATGCTGAGTGACCTTTGGCATCCGGAGTATGTGAAGCTGCAGCAGAATGCGGTGCGCTGGCTGCTGCGGCAGGCGGGTTAGGCCGCCGCGCTAGCGCTTTACTCAGCCAGGAGTACCTCGTGGTGGCGAGTCCTGTTTTTCTCTACCCTCGCGACATATCGGGTTCTACACTCGCGTTAGACTGAATTCAGGAGGATGCGCCATGCAAGATTCTGGGCTAATCGTCTCAAACCCGAAGGTGATGTTAGGCAAACCCGTCATTCGCGGGACGCGTATCACAGTCGAACTGATCCTGGAGAAGTTCGCCGCCGGCCACACGGAAGAGCAAATCCTGGACGCTCATCCTCATGTTACTCAGGAAGGTATTCGCGACGCTCTGGCCTTCGCCGCCGAGGCTTTCCAGGCGTCGGTTGTGTACCCGCTCGAACGCGTTGCATCCTGAGGCCAGTAAGTGAAACTGGTGGCTGACGAGAGTATCGAAGGCCCAACTGTATCCGCACTTCGCGCATCAACTAAGCGACGATCGCGTCTGGCAAAGCATGAAGCTCACGATCTTCGAGATCTTTGATTTCGCTTCTGATGTTAGATTTCGGCAGCTTTAGGGCTTTTCCTGGTGCCGTGTGGCTTTTCGACTCAACGGCCTTAACAGGGCGTTCGATCTCATTGAGGTTTCGTATTTGTCGCTTTACGGAAGATTGTCGAAAAAGAGATAGACGGAAGCAATGCGACCGCTCCGGGCGACGATAAAATCGGTTCCCGCGTAAGCTGGTGCTTTGCCAGGAGCACCAGCTACCCATCGAACCCGCCCGGCATCACCTAATTCCTCGGGAGGGAAGAGGGGCTGATAAGCGAAATCTGGGTGTGATGCCTTTAGCACACCAGCAATACGATCAATCTCGTCTTGGCCACGAAAGATACCGCCTTTGGGGTCATAGAATACTGCATCTTGATGAAAGATCTCGTCGATTGCAGCACGACGACGCACGGGGTCGTTTTCGCCAAATACGTCGCTCAAATTACGAAGCAGCAAGGTCGATATGGTGTTGGACATCGGATTCTCTGTTTCAGATCGTAGGCCGCGAGCCACCCGGCCTTGGCTAATTTTACGACTTTTCGCTCGCCATCTTTTCGGTCTTTAGCCCTAACAGTCGAGTCGGGTTTTGCGGATTCTGGCTAATCGACTGCCAGCTTTATAGTCCGGGGCTCCAGATTAGGTACTCGGATCACAACTCTGGGCGAATTACGGGCAATCTGGGTGGCCATGAAGACGATGGGGTTATCGTCGGCAGATAGTTTTACAGTCCTGCCATCGGGGCGACGAAGATTGGCGTCGTGGTGGGCGCCGGGGATCCAGCCTCGGGCTCGACGCTGACGGCGACGGCGGCGGTATCGGCGGCCACGGCGCCGGGACGCACGTAGATCGCGGTGCCGTTCGGCAGGGCTTGGAAGAGGCCGGCGGAGCGCGGAGCGCCGCCTTTGGGGATTAGCCACATTTGATAGGTGCGGCCAGCGGGCAGGGCGGGGAGGTTGGAGGCCATCAGCAGGACTCCGTCGCGCGGATTTACCAGAATGCTGCCCTTGGGAGGTGCCGGGGCTCCCGCGCCGAAGTTGACCAGCTTAGTATCGGGCTGATTCAGGAACGCGAGGACGGGGCGCAATTGGCCCAGTTCCTTGGCCTGCTGCTCGATCTGGGTGCGCGATTGGGCCAATTCCGTTTGGGCGGTTTCGAGGCGCCCGCGCGTCTCCACCCAGAGGAGCAGTGCGCCTACGGCGAAGGCCGCGGGAATCAACATCGGCCAACTGAACCAGCTTTGGCCCGGCGCTTCGACGCCCAGGGCGGCCATGACGCGGCGCCGCAGCCGGGCGGGCGGAGTTACGGGCTCGGCCAGCATCGCCAGGGCCGATACGGTCTGCAACGCCATGGCCACGCCCGGGCCGCACTGCGGGCAGCTCCGCTCCAAGTGATCCTCGAGTTCGCGGCGCTCGGCGCCTTCGCTTAGGCCCAAGGCATAGATTTCGTACTCGTCGCGGAGTTCATCGCAGGTCATGCGTTTACCCCCGATGGCTGTTGAAGGTTCTCGCGCAATTGCCGCAAGGCCGTCCGCACCCAGGTCTTCACCGTGCCTAGGGGAAGTTCCAGCTTTTCTGCCATTTCAGATTGAGATAGGCCGTCGAAATAGGCCAGTTCGAGCAGTTGCCGATGCTTCGGCTCCAAGCGCGCCATGGCTGCGCGCACTTTCTTTGCGTCGGTGGCCGATTGCAGTTCAGTTTCGGCGTTGCCGCCGGTGAGCGGACGCTCGAGCGTCTCGATCGAGATGTTCAGGCGCGCCTGCTTACCGCCGCGGGAGCGCAGAAAGTCGATGGCCGAGTGGCGGGCAATGGTGAGCACCCAGGTGGAAAGGCTGCCACGCTCAGTGTCGAAGGAGGGGATGCGGTTCCAGACGCGGAGGAAGACTTCCTGGGTGAGGTCCTCACTGGTGGCCCGGTCGCGGGCGATGCGCAAGATGATGGAGTAGACGACGACGCCATAAAGGTCATAGAGTTCGCCTAAGGCGGTGGCGTCGCGTGCCCGCAGCCTCTCGACCAAGCGGCGGCTTTCGTCGGGGCCGAGGATGGCACTGAGAATCAGGAAGAGCATGGCTACCTTGAGCTACGGAGACTAGAGTCTGGCGGATTCAGCCGCATTCACTACGGTAACGCAAAGGAAGGCACGTCAGCGGGGTCCAGCCGTGGGCCAGCTTGATGGAGAGAGGCGGGCTGCATGGAGGGGCCGCCGCTGACGCGTGAGGCTAAAATTAGAGCTCTCACTGAAGAAAGCGTAAAAAGGGACCCAATCAGGACAAAATATTTTCGCCCTCGAACCTGCTATACTCTGAAAGACGAAGAAATTCCGCGATCCTTTCGTTGGCCGTTTGTCTTGGCCAACTTCTCTAACTAGGCCTACCTTCATTGACTGGGCCTCCCGGGCCTTATATACCCGCAGTTGGTTCGCTGAACCCCCTTCCCACCTTATAAACTGCATGAAAACCTTTTCAGAACTATCTATCTCCCCTGTCCTGCTGACCAATTTGGATCGGCTCAACATCACAATCCCCACCCCGGTGCAGGCTTTGGCCGTGCCTCCGGCTTTGGCTGGTAAAGACCTGGTGGCTACCGCGCAGACGGGCACCGGCAAGACGCTGGCGTTCCTGCTGCCGATGCTCGAATCGCTGCTGAAGGCCGAGAAGAAGCCGGGCGTGCAAGCCCTGGTGCTCAGCCCGACGCGCGAACTGGCCATCCAGATCCAGAAGGCTTTTGTCGACCTCGCTCGCGGAACCGGGTTCCGTGCGGCGACCGTCGTCGGCGGCCTGAATGAAAACGGCCAATTGAATGACATTCGCCAAGGCGCGCAGGTGATCATTGCGACGCCTGGTCGTTTGTGCGACTTTCTTGACCGCAATCTCGTCCGCCTCAGCACCGTGAAGCTGCTGGTGCTGGACGAAGGCGATCGGATGCTCGATATGGGTTTTCTGCCTTCGATCGAACGCATTCTGTCCGGCATGTCCGGCGACCGCCAGACGTTGTTCTTCTCGGCCACGATCGAGAAGTCAGCGGAACGGTTGATCCAGAAGTATCTTCGCTCGCCGCTGCGCATCGAAACCGGCGCGCACTCGCATCCGGCCGAAAAAGTGGACCTCCACGTGTACGAGATCGACCAGGAGCGCAAGCTGCCGCTGTTGCAGTACATGCTGGAGCACGAAGCCGGCAGTTTCCTGGTATTTGCCCGCACCAAGCATGGGGTGGACAAGTTGCAGAAGAACCTGGGCCGCGTGGGCGTGAAAGCCGCGCGTATCCATGGGGATCGCACGCAGGGCCAACGCAATCAGGCGCTCGACGGCTTTAAGAAGGGCACCTACCGCGTGCTGGTCGCTACCGATGTGGCCGCCCGCGGCATCCACGTGGAAGGCATCGCCCACGTCATCAACTACGACCTGCCGATGGCTTCCGAGGACTTTGTCCATCGCGTGGGCCGGACGGGCCGCGCCGGAGCCCGCGGTGTCGCGTCGACGTTTGGCACCAGCGCCGATCGGCAGACGATTCGCCGCTTCGAGCGCGAATTGAAGATGTCGCTGACGCGTCGCCCCACCACCGAAGCGATGGCGTGGCACAAGCAACACGTTCCCGCTGAGCCGCTCTTCGAAGATCCGGCACCCACCTTCGCTCCCAAGAGCAAGGCGCCGTTTGGCAAGAGCAAAGGCAACCGCACTGAGCCCGCCTGGGCAAAGAGTGCGACAGGCCCCAACACCAAGCCACGCGCGTTCGGCGGCTTTAAGGCCAAGTTTGGCGCGCGTCGCGCCGCCAGCACTACTGGTCGCTAGACCGGAATTTCGGTTGACGAGACGGGTTCCCTTCGGGGGGCCCGTTTTTTCGTTTCACCCGCCTAAAACTCGTACTTCAACGCCACCTGCATCACCCGGGGACCACCGCGGCCACGATCGACCACTGAGGTAATGAATCCCCCGCCTAGCGCATTGAATTGCTTTTCCGGCAGCTGAAAATTCGGGTGGTTGAAGATATTGAACAATTCATAGCGCAACTGGAAATTCTTACGTTCTTTCATCCGGAAGTTCTTGAGCATTGCCATATTGATGAATTGTTGGCTGGGCCCATCGAGAATATTGCGGCCCGAGTTGCCGAAGGTGAACGGCAGGAACCCGTTGGGGCTTATGTCGCAGGAAGTGCGCGACGCGCACCGCGGCACGGGCTCAAAGCTCGTTAGTTGGTACCACGGATAATCGATGCCCCTGCGGCCGGCGCCTTCGATTTCGGGTTGCCTGCCACTACCGATCCGGTTCGGCCGTAGAGACTCGCCCAGCGCCGTATCCACGTTGGCCGAAGTGATCGTCAAGGCTTGGCCCGAGTAGTAACTTGCACTGCCCGACATTTGCCAGCCGCCCACTACTGCCTGGCTCCAGCCGCGCGCTTCCCGCAGCAGCTTCCGTCCCCGGCCGAACGGCAGCGGCGTGGAGAATACGGCAGTTAACACTTGCCGCCGGTCGAAGTCCGACCGCGCCCGCTCGCTCTTCAAATTCCGCGAATCCTGCGCCCCCGCAAAACCGCCGGTCGAGTTCCCGCTTAACTGCGAGGCATCGTCGATCGACTTACTAAAGGAGTAATTAAAGCGCAAGAATGCGCCTTTCATTTGCCGCCGCAAAGAAACTTGCCCAGCCTGGTAATTCGAATTGGCGCCGAAGGAATAATAATTGATCGTGTTGATTCCGGAAATCGGCCGCGGGAACGTTTGGTTGGCCTGATATAACTCCAGAGTCCGCAAGGGTTGGTTGATGTCATATTGCCGCCCCAGGTGCGTGCCCTTCGACCCTACATAGCCCAGTTCCAAGGCCCAGCCGGCAGCCAACTCGCGCTCCAGCGTAAAATTCCAGCTCTGTAAGTCGCCTAACTTGGGCCGCGGATCGTAGCCATTCGAGTTGGTCGAGTTTCCCTCGGTCGCGCGGCTATCGGGGAAAGGATTGGCCAGGGTTACCAGGGTAGGCTCGGTGGCTAATCTCGCAAATGTCTGATTGACGGAGAAGGGAAAGCCGGTCATGAGTGACGTGCGGATCGGGTTCAATAAATGGCCGGTAAAGAAGATGCCGTAACCGCCACGCACCACGGTGAGCTTGCCCGCTGTCGGGACGCGCCAGGCAAAGCCGAGGCGCGGGGCGAAGTTCACTTTATCGGCAAACACCAGTGCGCGCGGGCGGCCGACGTCGCGTGCCAGCACGGCCCGGTCCTGGAGGTTGTATCTGGCCAGCCGCTCCGGCAGATCGGGCAGCGACCGATCGCCCGCAATCACGATCTTGCCGAGCCCCGCGTCGAAGTTCGAAGCGCGGTCATAGCGGTCAACGGGCGGCAGGTCCAACTCGTAGCGCATACCGAGGTTTAAGGTCAGGGACCGCGTCACTTTGTAGTCATCGGTGAAGAAGCTACCCAGGCTGAAGCTGCGCAGGTAGTTGCGGGTTGGCTGGGCATTGCGCGTCGCCGTCTGCATCATGCCCAGCAGAAAGTCGGCCACCGAGTGCTGAGTCCAATTGCGCTGAAAGGCGAACGTGCCGCGGGCATTGTCGTAAAAAGGCTGATTGAAGCGAACGCGCTCGACATCCCAGCCCCACTTCATCGCGTGCTTTCCCACAATCCAGGTGAACTTGTTACTCGCCTGCAGGACGGTGACGTGGTAGTGCTGCGGCTGCCCCGACGCCGCGCCGATCGGCAGATAGTCCTGCACGGTAATCCGCGGGAAGCCCCTTAGTAATGGATCCGACGTCGTGCCGGTAAGCCCTAACTGCGAAGCGATGTCCTGGCCGCGAAACTTCTCGTTCTCGAGCGTCGCTTGCCGGTTGTAGCCACCGCGCACTTCCATGATCAGCGTGGGGCTGAACATATGTGTCCAATCGCCACCCATCAATTGCCGCGGATCGTTGATGTAGGTGGGCCATAAACCGAGGTTACTGCCGGCGAAGGGTGAGGTATTGTTGGCGACGCGGTATTGATAGCGATAAGCGACAGTGTCCTGCCCGCTGAAGCGATGGTCAAGCTTCAGCATGTAGCTATCGAAGCGGTCAAAGTCCTTGGCCGTGGTGAGGTAGTTATTCGAAGAGGAAAGCCGGTTGGGCAGCGGATAGTAGTTCAGAATCCTGAGCGCGATAGGGTCGAAGCGGCTGGCCGGAATCCGGTTGCCGGGGAAGCAGCCGGCAGCGGTGGTGGCATTGCAATTCCCCGTCTGTAAGGGGTCCTTGAGGTAGAGCCTCGCACCGGTGACCGGCACGACGGACTGCGAGAAGTCCCCTTCGCGCTGTGGCACGGTTGGCACATTGCCGATCGTGCTTTGGCCCAACACCTCCCGGAAACCTTCCCAACTGAACATAAAGAAAGTCTTGTCGCGCCGGATGGGCCCGTGCAGCGTCGTCCCATACTGATTCCGCCGCAACGGCAGTTTCCGCTGATCGAAAAATGACCGTGCGTCAAACAGGCTATTCCGCACATACTCAAAGGCATCCCCGTGGAACTGGTTCGTGCCGGAGCGAATTACCATGTTCATTACGCCGCCCGCCATGCGTCCGTTTTCGGCCGAAAAGCCGGAGACCTCCATCTTGAATTCCTGCATGGCACCCAAGTTCGGCCGCACCTGCGATGCCGCCCCGCGCGGGCTGCGGCTGTTGAATCCATCCACCGAATAATTCGTTGAATCGGAGCGGGCGCCATTCACGTTCAGGCCGGAGCCTTGCCCCCCTTGCGCCATCGGAACGACGCCGGGCACCATCAGGGCCAAGTCAAAAAAATCCCGCCCATCGAGCGGAATCTCATTGATCTGTTGATTGGTGATGACATCGCCTTTGACGGCTCCGGAGTCGGTGTTGATCAAGGGCGGCTCCGCCACCACGCTCACCGAGTCCGTCACCGCTCCCACTTGCAGGCTGACGTCCTGGCGCATTACTTGGCCGATTTCGAGGACAATGCCCGTGGCCAGGTGTTTGCGGAACCCCTCATGGTCGACCGTCAGTTCATACTCGCCGGGTGTCAAGTTGGTTAGGGTATAGGCACCCTCCGCCGTGGCGCGCATTTCCCGGGTCGAATTCGTGGCCAGATGGCGGGCCCGCGCACGAGCTTCCGGTAAGGCGGCACCGCCGGTGTCCATTACGGTTCCGGTAAGGGTCGCGGTCCCTTGGGCCCAAATGCTGACGGCGCAAGCGCACAGCACTACCCATCTTCTGAATGCCATCCCCAATTTTGCCCCGTTGGTAGTAGATCAAAATTTCGGGGCCAGCACAAGCCTATCAGCCGCCGGCTTTGCTGACCTTTCGGGGCTTGGACTCGCTGGCGGGCGACGGCATCTCCACCACTGGGGCCGGCGGCTTCTTGAGGGCGGCGAGCGAACTCTTCAGGGCCTCCATGATGTCGGCGACGGGGGCGAGTTCCTGGGCCACGGGTGCGGCGACCACCTCCTGGCCGTTCACCTTGGCGTCGATCATGGCGCGGATGCTCATGCGGTAGGTGTCGTGATATTTTTCGGGCTCAAACTGCGCCGCGAGTCCTTCGATCAGCGACATCGCCAGGGCGAGTTCGCGCTCTTTGACTGCCTCGAGGTTGGTGCGGAACTCATCCAGCGCGCGGACTTCGTCCTGATAGTACATGGTGTGCAGCAGCATGCCATACTTGCCCGGCCGCAGGATCACTACATGCTCGCGATTGTGCATGGTGATTTTCGCCACGCCGTCGTAGCCCGACTTCTTCATGGCGTCGAAGAGAAGCGTGTAGGCCTTCTCACCCGCTTCGTCAGGGTGAATGTAGTAGCTGCTTTCGAGATAGACCGAGTCGATCTCGGTGGCCTTCACGAATTCAAGGATCTCCATCACCTTGGCGGTCTTGGGCTGGATACGCTTGATGTCCTCTTCGTCGATGACGACGTAGCGGTCCTTCTCGTATTCGAAGCCCTTGATGAGTTCGCTGCGGGAGACAGGCTTATCGTCTGCGGCAGAGTGCAGCACCTCCTTGACGCGCGAATGCGTGCCCTTGGTGAGCTGATTGAAGCTGATGGTTTCCGGGCGGGCGGCGGCTAGCAGCTTTACCGGCAGGCTGATGAGGCCGAAGGTGATGTGGCCTTTCCAAATCGTCGAAGCCATGGGGGAAGATTACCTCTCTAAAACATTTCCGGGTGCGATTGTGACTACTTCGTAGATATCATGGAAGGGTCCGATTCACAAGGGTTGAAGGGCTATGGCGCTCGAAGATTACGCGCGAAAAAGAGAGTTCGAACGGACGCCGGAACCGGGGCCCCAGATGTCGAGGCCGGGCGCGGATGGCCACAAGATCTTCTGTATCCAGCGCCACGCCGCCCGGCGGCTGCACTATGACCTGCGGCTTGAAATCGGGGGCAGTTTGAAGAGTTGGGCCGTTCCGCAAGGCCCGACGCAGGATCCTTCCATCAAACGGCTTGCGGTCCATGTAGAGGACCATCCGCTGATGTATGCCACCTTCGAGGGCAACATTCCGAAGGGAAACTACGGCGGCGGGAGCATGATGCTGTGGGACGCGGGCACGTTTGAGGTGCTGGGCGAGACGCCGGCCGAAGGTCAGTTGGAACGCGGCGACTTCAAGTTCCGTTTGCATGGGCAGAAGGCGAAGGGCGAGTTCGCTTTGGTGCGGATCAAGTCGAGTAAGGCGAACGAGTGGTTGCTGCTGAAGAAGAAGGACGCCGCCGCGCAGACCGGATGGGACATTGAACAGTTTGGCTATTCGGTGGCGACGGGGCGGACGCAGGATGAGATTGCCGCCGACTTGCCGTCGCGCACGGCAGCACCGATGCCCGAGGGGTTGACGCCGATGCTCGCCAGCGCAGGCCCCATCCCGCGCGGCGAGGAGTGGGTTTACGAGATCAAGTGGGATGGGGTGCGGGCGCTTTGCTATGTGCGGGACGGGCAGGTAAAGCTGGTGGGGAGGCGCGGAACCCACTTTGATCGGCAATATCCGGAGTTAGATAGCCTGGCCAAGGCAGTGAAGAGTCCGACGGCGATCCTGGACGGCGAGATCTGTGCGCTGGATGACCAGGGCCGGCCCAATTTTGAGAAATTACAGCCGCGGATTATGGCGACAGGGACGTCGGCGATTGCGCGGATGGCCCGTTCGAATCCGGTGGTCTTCTTCGCCTTCGACTTACTCTACGCCGGCGGGCAGGACTTACGCGACCTACCCTTGCTGGAACGCAAGGAACGCCTGCGCGCGTTAATCGAAATGACTCCTCACTTGAGATACTCGGAGCACTTCACCACTGGCATCGATGAGTTACTGGCCGCGGCCAAGGCGCAGGGGCTGGAAGGCGTGGTGGCGAAGCATCGCCAGAGCCGCTACACGGGCGATCGTACGCGGGATTGGGTGAAGCTGAAGATCCGGCAGGAGCAGGAGTTCGTCATCGCGGGGAGGATGGCGGGGGAGCGTCCGCCGTTTGGGTCGTTATTGCTGGGCATTTGGGAAGGCGATCGTCTACTCTACGCGGGCAGTGTCGGCAGCGGTTTCGATGGTCCGCTACTCAAGAAATTGGCGGCCCGGATTGCGCCTTTAGAGATGACGAAATCACCCTTCGCGGAGACGATCAAGTTTCCGCGCGAAGTGGTATTTGCGCGGCCCGAGTTAGTGGCTACGATTGCTTACCATGAGTTCACCAGCGAGGGCCGTTTGCGGTCGCCGGTATTTATTCGCCTGCGCGAAGATGTCGACCCGCGTGAGTGCGTGCGCGGCTCAAATGACCCGCCCGCGGTGCGCGAGCCTTTGTTGCCGGAGGGTAAAGCCGAAGTCTCGCTAACCTTCGACGGCCATAAGGTAAAATTCACCAGCCTGGGCAAGGTCTATTACCCGGATGACGCGGTGACGAAGCGCGAATTCATCAATTACTACGCCGCGGTCGCCGACTTACTCTTACCGCACTTAGCGGATCGGCCGCTTTCGTTGCGTCGCTATCCCGATGGGATCGCCCAGCCTGGATTCTTCCAGAAGAACGCGGCCGAGGGCTTCCCAGATTGGATGCGTACCGCCACCATAATGGCCGAGCACCATGAAGAGCGGCAGCAGATCATTGGCGGCGGGCGGGCCGACTTACTCTTTCTTTCGAACCTGGGCTGTATCGACCAGAATCCCTGGATGAGCCGCCTGGCCACGCTGGACCATCCGGACTTTATCCTGATCGACCTGGATCCTTATGAGTGCCCCTACGCAAAAATTGTGGAAGCGGCGCTGCTGATGCGCCGGAAACTCGATACGCTGGAACTTACGGGCTACCCCAAGACCACGGGCGGCAACGGCTTGCATATCTACGTGCCGCTCGAACCCATTTACACTTACGACCAATCGCGGGGCATCGCCGAAGTGTTGGCGCGGCTGGCGGCGCACGAACGGCCGGACTTATTCACCCTGCCCCGCGCCGTAGGCAAGCGCGACCCCGGCAAAGTCTATTTCGACTACTTACAGAACGCGCGGGGCAAAACAATTTCGGCGCCTTATGTACCGCGGGCGCACAAAGGGGCGACCGTGGCCACGCCCCTTGAGTGGCGAGAATTGAAAGCGTCGCTAACGCCCGCTGACTTTCATATTCGCAACGCGATGGAACGCTTCGACCGTACGGGCGACTTATTCGCCGGCGTCCTCACGAAGCCGCAACGGCTGGAGCACGCTTTCGAAAAACTCGAGAAGCTATTAGGCGTTTAAGTTCCGGTTGATGCGGGCAATGGCCTCGTCGATTTCCGCCGGGCTCTTAAAGCCCATGGTCATCGCGCTGACGGTGCCCAAACCGGTCACATACTTGATGGCGGCCTCGCGCTCCGCGGGATCCTTAAACATCCCCTCGCCCACCAGCTTCATACCGATGACGCCGGTGCCTTGGGTATGGATCTGCTGAATCCGCTGGGTGACTTCGGTGACGTCGCCGCGCTCGGCGCCGGTGGAGTCACCTTTTAGAGAATCCATACGCGCGCCGTTGTGGTTGATGCGGCACAAGGCCACGTCGAGCCACTTCGTACCGGGAAACGAGCGCAGGGGCAACAGCCCGTGCACCGAAGCGCCATGAGCCATCAGCACCTTCTTGTGCTTCAACTCCGACATGCCGTCGCGCAAGCGCTCGAGTTCGGTGGGCCAACCCGCGGTGCGCACGTTGTGCATCAGGACGATATCGAAGTAGTCGCTATTGAGTTCAGTACGAAAACGATCAAGGGTAGCTTGCGGATTATCGGTGTCGCGCCACTTGAGCTTCGTCATCAGCCGGTAGCTATCGCGCGGAATGCCTTTGAGGGCGATGGCGAGCATCTCATGCATGCCATCGTAATTGTCCGCGGACTCAAAGAAGCGGATGCCGCTATCGTAGGCGTGGCGCACCAGGCGCGTGAACTGATCCTGGCCGAGTTCCCGCTGCACCCGCCCGCCGTGGGTACCGGTGCCGAAGGCGAGCCGCGTCACCTTTACGCCGGAGTTACCCAGCGGCACCCAATCGGTGGCGGCGCGTTTGCCGGCATAAGCGATCAGGGGAACAGCGGCAAGTGCCATCGTAGTCTGGTGGAGAAAGCGGCGTCTTGAGCAAGGTGTCATCTTGCGAAGAAAGATACCACAGCTCGCCACCGGAGCACCAGGACCGTACACTGGTACGAATGGGCTATCAACTGGCAGGAACCTACGAACCGCGCGGCGATCAGGCGTCGGCGATCGACGCGATGGTGCGCGGCGTGATGGATGGCGAGGCGCATCAGGTGCTGCTGGGCGTCACCGGCTCCGGCAAGACGTTCTCCATGGCCAAGACGATCCAGAAGCTCAACCGCCCGGCGTTGATCATGGCCCACAATAAGACCTTGGCCGCGCAGCTCTATCAGGAATTCAAGAATTTCTTCCCATCGAACGCCGTTGAGTACTTCGTCAGCTACTACGATTACTATCAGCCGGAAGCCTACATTCCGACTAGCGACACGTACATCGAGAAAGAGTCCACGGTGAACGAGGACTTGGATAAGCTGCGTCTTTCGGCCACGCGGTCGTTGTTTGAGCGCCGCGATTGCATTATCATCGCCAGCGTGTCCTGCATTTACGGGCTGGGGTCGCCGGAAGCCTACTACGGGATGTTGCTGATGCTGGAGAAAGGGCAAAAGATTTCGCGGCAAGCGATCCTGCAGAAGCTGGTGGAGATCCTCTACGCCCGCACGGATACGGCCTTCGAGCGTGGCACGTTCCGGGTGCGCGGCGATGTGATCGAAGTGTTTCCTACTTACGACGACAATGCCTTCCGCATCGAGCTCTTCGGCGACGAGATCGACTCACTTTCGCAGATTGACCCGATCATCGGCACCGTCCGCCAAACCTATACGCGCCTGCCGATTTACCCCAAGAGCCACTACGTGATCACACCGGACCGCAAGACCACGGCCGCCGAATCGATCGCGGCCGAGCTCGAGTGGTGGCATGCCGAGTTGGTGAAGCAAGGCAAGCTGATCGAAGCCCAGCGGCTGATGCAGCGTACGCAATTCGACCTCGAGATGATCCGCGAGATTGGCTATTGCCACGGCATTGAGAATTACTCGCGGCATCTTTCCGGCCGCTTGCCCGGCGAAGCTCCGCCCACCCTGCTCGATTATTTACCCGCGGACAGTCTGATCTTTCTCGACGAAAGCCATGCCACGGTGCCGCAGATCGGCGGCATGTTTAACGGGGACCGGGCGCGGAAGCAGAATCTGGTGAACTTCGGCTTCCGGCTGCCGAGCGCGCTCGACAACCGGCCGCTGACTTTCGAGGAGTTCGAAAACCGGGTCAACACCACGATCTATGTATCGGCGACGCCCGGGCCCTACGAACTCACCAAGACGGGCGGGGTGTTTATTGAGCAAGTGATCCGCCCCACGGGACTCGTCGACCCGATGGTCGAAATCCGCCCGATCAAAGGGCAAGTGGACGATTTATTGGGAGAAATCCGCAAGCGAACGGAACGCAACGAGCGCGTGCTGGTGACGACGCTAACGAAGAGAATGGCCGAGGATTTATCCGAATACTATTCGGAAGTCGGAGTGAAATGCCGCTATATGCATTCTGAAATTACCACACTCGAGCGGGTGAAGATTCTGCGAGATCTGCGGCGCGGCGAGTTTGACGCCTTGGTCGGCGTGAACCTGCTACGCGAAGGGCTCGACCTGCCGGAGGTTTCGCTGGTGGCGATTCTCGATGCCGACAAGGAAGGTTTTCTGAGGTCCACGGGATCGCTGATTCAAACCATCGGCCGGGCGGCGCGCAACGTCTTTGGCCGGGCGATCCTGTACGCGGACAAGTTTACCGAGAGTATGAATCGGGCCATAAACGAAACGAATCGACGCAGAAAAATCCAGGAGGATTACAATGAAAGAAATGGCATTACTCCGGAGTCGATCGTTAAGCCGATTGACGGTAATTTAATTGCAATTATGGAGGCAGATTATCATACGGTGCCGTTGGAAGAAGAGGCAAATGAGGTGAGCTTAATGACACCCGAGCAGACAGAATTTCTGATCGAGGAGCTTGAGACGCGGATGCGCGAAGCGGCGAAGCATTTCGAGTTTGAGAAAGCGGCTCAGTTGAGGGACCGCATAAAAGTGATTCGGAGCCGAAGTCTTTTATGAAGAGAATCCATCGGATTGGCTTGGTGACGGCCGGGAAGATCACCGGATTGTGGCTGGAAAAGACGCCAGAATTGAAACGCAACGTGGGGCCCGTATATTCCACCAGCCTCAGGCTGGCGAGCCGTGCCTCAAATACTTTGTTACGAACGGGCTTCCACACCACCGATTGGGAAGAGCTGCGGCGCTGCGAGGCGGTGCTGCTTTTTCTGCCGGCCAAAAGCCTGCGCCCCATGGTGGGCGAGTGGGTGGAAAGTGGTTACGACCTGCGCGGCCTGCGGCTGGTGCTCTGCGACGAGGAACTGGGGCTGGCCGATTTCGAAGACCTGCGGAAGCTGGGGGCGCTGACGGCGGCGCTGAGTCCCCTGCCCCATTACGAGCAGCCGCGCTTCACTGGAGAAGGCGACATGATCGCCCTGGCGCCGGTGATTCGCCTGCTGGAAGCCGATGGGCTGAAGTTCACCCGTTTGCACCCCGGCGGCAAAGAGCGCGTGTCGATGGCCGTGGAGCAACTGCATGAGGCGGCGTTACCGATGTTCGCGCGCGCCGTGGATGCCTTCCGCGAATCGGGCTTGACGCAGGAGATCGCGGTGGGTCTGGCCGAGAAGGGCCTCTCCCACATGCTGCGCCTTTACGCCCGCAACGGGAGGAGAGTCTTCGATGCGCGGGAGCACGCCGAGGTGCCGGCGCGGGATTTCGAGCGAGCCAACCGGCGGGACCTCCTGGCGCTGGAAGGCGCGTTGTCGCGTGAACAGGTGGAAAAATCGACGCAAGCCTTTGGCGCCGTTGCGGGCGGTGACGGCAGTTAGGTCCTGTTGCTAAACTAAAGCTCGATGACCCTCGAAGAACTCGATCGCGAGTATCAACCGCTCCGCCAGCAAGCCGACGCTGTGCGGGGCTATCTTTGACCCGGCTGCCAAACGGAAACGCTTCGAAGAGCTCGAAGTCCAAATCGCGCAGCCCGATTTCTGGAACCTTCCGGAAGCCAGCCAAAAAGTGATGCAGGAGCGCAAGCGCCTGGAAGAAAGTATCGCTTTAGAATCTGGCCTGTCCGCCATGACGGAAGAGCTGGATACGCTTTTCGAACTTGCGCGCGAAGGCGAGCCCGTGGTCGACGATATCCAGCGCGACCTCCGCAAATTCGCACAGCATATTGACCGGCTCGAAACCGAAATGCTGCTGCGCGGCGAAAACGCCTCGGCCAGCGCCATCATGACCATTCATCCGGGCGCCGGCGGCACTGAAAGCCAGGATTGGGCGGAGATGATGGCCCGCATGTACTACCGCTGGGCCGAACGCCATGGCTTCCAGATCGAAGAGACCGACCGTCAGCCCGGCGACGGGGCGGGCATCAAATCGGTGACTTTCGAGGTGAACGGGGAGAACGCGTACGGCCTTTTGCAAAGCGAAATCGGCGTCCATCGGTTGGTGCGGATCTCACCTTTCGACGCCGCCGGACGGCGCCATACGTCCTTCGCCTCGGCATTCGCCTTCCCGCAGATCGACGACGACATCGTCATCGACATTAAGCCCGACGACCTCAGAATCGACGTCTTTCGCGCTTCGGGCGCTGGCGGCCAGCACGTCAACCGGACCGAATCGGCGGTCCGTTTTACGCATTTGCCCACCGGCATCGTCGTGCAGTGCCAGAACGAGCGTTCGCAGCACAAGAACCGGGCCACCGCGCTCAAGATTCTCCGTTCCCGCATCTACGAGCATGAGCTCGAGAAGCGGCGAGTGGAAGAGCGGAAGCTCGAAGCCTCCAAAAGCGATATCAACTTCGGCAGCCAGATCCGCAACTACGTCCTGGCCCCCTATCGTCAGGTGAAGGACTTGCGAACCAAGCTGGCCTTGAGCGACACCGATAAGATCCTGGACGGCGACCTTGACGCCTTCATTCACTCTTTTCTGGTCTGGAAGAAGACCGGCAAGCTCGCCGGCGACGACAAGGACGTCGAAGACTGAACGCGCAGATCGAAGCCGCGGCCAAGATCATCCGCCAAGGCGGACTAGTGGCCTTTCCGACGGAGACCGTTTATGGACTGGGGGCGGACGCGCTCAACGAAGGCGCGGTGGAGCAGATCTTCGTCCGGAAGGGCCGGCCGGCCAGTTCGCCGCTGATTGTACATTGCACCGACACCGCGATGGCGCGCCGTCTGACTATCGATTGGCCGGAGGCGGCAGAACGCTTAGCCGCGCGATTTTGGCCGGGCCCGCTGACCTTGGTGCTGCCAAAATCGACGGAGATTCCGGCGCGGGTGACAGCTGGCTTGCCGACGGTGGGTCTGCGCGTGCCGCGGCATCCGGTCGCGTTGGCTCTGTTGCGAGCGGCGGGGGTGCCGATTGCGGCGCCCAGCGCCAATCCGTTTATGGGAGTGTCGCCGACCCAGGCGAGCCATATCCCGGAGGGGCTCGCCGACCTGGTGCTCGAAGGTGGCTCGTCCGAGGTGGGGATCGAGTCCACGGTGCTGAGCTTGGCGGGGCCGCCAACGCTGCTCCGGCCGGGGATGATCTCGCACGCCGAGCTCGAAGCGGCCCTGGGTGGCAGGATTCTGGCGGGCGAGGACGCTGAAGGCCCGCACGCCTCGCCAGGCCTGCATCCGCAACACTATAGCCCTCGCACGCCGTTCCATCTACTCTCGCCGGGCGATGCCACGCCCCACGGTTTTGGCCGACGGCTGGAACTACCGTCGGACCCGGAGAGCTTCGCCCAGCAGATTTACGCCACCCTGCATGCGGCTGACGAGGAAGGCTGGGACTGGATCGCCGTCACCGCACCACCCACCACCAGGGAGTGGGAGGCGATTCGGGATCGTCTGGAGCGCGCCCAGCATCGTTCGTAACCCTGTTGATTCTGCACATGGCGACAACTATTTCGCCTCGCCGCACGTCATAATCCTTAGAAATATGCGCACCCTGCTTACCCTCCTGATGCTAGCCCGGATGGCTTCCCCCCAAACCGCGGTGGAAGTTTTCCGGAAAGCGCCCCCGGCTACCGACACGGCCCTGCGCGAGCGCGTCTCGAAGTTCTACCAGACTTACGTCGACAAGAAATGGCGCCAGTCGGACCAATTCGTCGCTGAGGAGTCGAAGGACCGTTATTACGCCGCGCCGAAGCCCGCCTATTTCAGCTGTCAGGTTACCGAAATCCAATACACCGAGAATTTTACCAAAGCCACCGTCCTTGCCCTGGCGGAGCAGGACCGCATGGTGGCCATGGGCGGCGTGATGCGCATGAAGGTCCCGATGCAAAGCTACTGGAAGGTGATGGACGGCACGTGGATGTGGTACCTGCCGGACCGCAATTGTGTCGCGACCCCGATGGGCTGCGGTGCCCTTACCAAGGAGCAGGTGGAAGTGTCCGAGAAGCAGAAGAAGGAGATCGAGGAACGGATTAGCAATCCCCCGATCGCCCAAGTGCTCTCAGCCTTCGGTTTCGGTGAGGACATGGAGCGGCCGGTATTAACCTCGGCCGCCCCAAGGCTTGAGCGGACGTTCCAAAATAAGCTGGACGGTTACCTAGTGCCCACAATTCGTTCGGTGCGCGACCCGGACGTGGATGCCGAGTTCGTGCCGGCGCAGATTCCCGCGAGGTCATCGGGCAAGCTGGTGGTGAAAATGAAGCCGGGGGCGAAGTTCACGCCGCGGACCGTGGTGGTGGAAATCGAAGTGTTCACGAAGATCATTCCGTTCCAGGTGGCGATTGAAGGTCCGGCGGCCGCGAAGAAGTAAGTTTGGCCCTTTGCCTGCTGAGGAATTGACCGGAGGCAAGCGAATGCACTTGCGTAATTTTGAAGGCGCGCCCCGAACGCCCCTTTCCAGTCGGCCTGGCCGCGAATTGACTCAGCAGTCCGCGAGCGAGCGGCAGAACCCTTTGTCCTCGGCTAGTTCCGCGCCTTCCCGAGGTGCTTTTTTTGACATGATGATGACGGCGGCACCGGCCCCGCCCGTCGCGCCCGCCGTCTCCGCGCCGAGGGCGAGTTCCGCCGTCAGAGTCTTGTCATCCGACGAAAACTCGTCAGTGCGGGGCGGATCGCACACGGCGCCTCCGGCCCCCGTCCGCAACGTACCGGGTACGGGACGATCGATTCCGCTGGAAGCGACGGACAATGGCCAGGGTCCTCCGCCCACGCCGCCCCCCACTCCGGTGGAAAGCCTGAACGCTTTTCTTACCAAGCTCGGTTACGACCCTGCCAGTTTCAATGCCCGGGTCACGTCCGCCAATATCTCCGTCCCTGGCATCTCCTACGAATACCCGCTCCTCGAAGTGACGGTGCAGGGCGAAAGGGTCGGGTTCCATCTGCCGTCGGCTGCCAGAGACCTGCGGATGACCGCCGCCAACATTTCGTCGATGTTGGGCAGGCCGGTGATGGACTTGTCCGTCTTCGCCTAAAGCGAAAAGGGCGGCCTCGAAAGGCCGCCCTTTTTTGTGTTCTTATGTTCTGGGGAAAAGAACTAACGTCGCCGAGTGTCAAGCGCGACGATCCGGGTGGTAACCGCCGGCTTCCGCGCACCAACCGCGGGAGCCACCGCCTTCACCGGACCCTTACCCTTCGCTAGGGCCGGTTTGGCATTGCCGGACCGGGCACCGTAGTAAACTGCCGGAACCCGCTTGCCGCGCGCCCAATAGAAGCGAGCCGCGACGCGGGGCACTTCCGGCACCACCGGGACAACTACCACTTGACCCTGGGTGGCGTCATCCGCGGTCAAGCCAGCGTTGGCTTGGCCGATTAAGCTGGTGGAACTCCGATAGGTCCGGCTGACTGATTCGAGCGTCTCGCCGGCTTGCAGCTTGTGCAACCGCCAAAGCAGGCGCTTGTCGGCCGGCACCTTCGATAGCCAGCCACCCACGCCCGTCGCGGTACCCAGCGGCACTTTCACTTCGAGCCCCGCCGGAATCACGTTGTGGATAAAGGTCGGATTGAGTTCTTTAATGGTCGCCAGGGGGGTTTCGGTGGCATCGGCGATCAATTGCAGGCCTGTATTCGCATCGACGGCCACGGCTTCCGTTTCCACCGGCTCATCCACTTCCAACTTGTCGATCCCGTAGATCTTGGGATTCTTGGCGATGATCGTCATGGCGAGAATGATCGGCACGTAGTTAGCCGTCTCTCGCGGCAGCGCGTTGCGTGAGCGAAGCTGCCAATAGTCGGCATAACCGGTGCGGCGCACGGCGCTGTCGACGCACATGGGGCCGCAGTTGTAAGCGGCCAAGGCCAGATGCCAATCGCCGAGTTGGGTGTAAAGGTCTTTCAAATGGCGGGCTGCCGCGCGCGTGGCCTTCTCCGGATCCAGCCGGTCATCGTGCCACTGCGACTGCTTCAGGCCATACTCCTGGCCACGAAAAGTAATAAACTGCCACATTCCCGCCGCGGCCATGTAGGAAACTGCGCGGGGGGAGAATCCGCTTTCCGCCTGCGCCAAGTAAATCAATTCCTGCGGCACACCCTCTTCGGCCAGGATCTTCGAGATCATCGACTTGTAGCGGCCGGCGCGCTTGAAGCCATAGATCAAGGTGCGGCGACCGCGCTCGGAAGTGAAGTAGTTGATGAAGCTGAGCACCGCGTCATTGAGCACCAGCGGCAACTGCGATTGCGAAAGCTTGAGATCTTCGGTGACCTTGGTCTTGAGTCGCGGGTCCACCGGCAGCGAGATCTCGCGGATTTCGTCGAGCGGCGACTTCTCGAACACCGTCTGTTCGAGTTCGCCCGCGCCCATTTCCAGGTCGAAGCGGTAGATACGGTCAATCAGGTCCTCAAGCTTCTTCTCAAGCCGGGCCCGATCGGGAGCCTTTTCCGTGGCAGCGAGCAGGAGATCGATCGCTTGATCGAACTCACGCCGGGCCTGTTCCTTCTTCCCCTGTTGGAACAAGGTCTTACCGCTGGCGAAGAGCTCTTGGGCCTTTTCGAAGCGGGGGTCGGTCGACGTTAAGGTACTGCTACCTGTCGATACGGTAATTGAGGCGTTGTCGTCGCCCGCGATGCGGGCGATCACGTCCGGGCTCTGGGCAAAAGCTATTCCCGAAGAGAGAAGCAGTGCCGCGGGCCGGACGACCTTAGTGAAAAGCTTGAAAAATTGCAAATCGCTTATTCCTACAAAATTTGGTTCTAGTATTACATCGGCGACTCTTCAGGTTACAACAGGGTGAGTGGTGGGTCAAGTAGGGACATGGGTGTGTCACTTTCAATGAAATCAATTACTTAAGCCGTGACGAGATCTCGGCATCACCACACACCGGGCACGAAACGGTGTTTTACGGCCAAGCGGTAGGCCTGATATTCGGGCTCGCGACTCAGGTGATGCTCCTCGGTAAGGGCCCGAAGGTAATAAATGGTGGACCATAAAAACACGCTCACCACCGCCGCCGGGCTCACCACCGGCAGCATCAGAATCCACCATCCCAGCACCTTGGTTGCGTAGGCGGGGTGCCGAATCCACGCGTACGGGCCTCGGCTGACTACCCCCCGATTGGTAAGATTCGAACAGCGCGAGCCCAGCGCCAGCGTCGCCCCGAGATAGATCGCAAACAAAGCGATCAGGACGCCGCGCATCGCCAAGTCCAACTCGGGCGATGAAAAGTGATGATTCTCGTCGCTATACCAGCCGACGCCCAGACGGGCCAGCAACCCATTGAGCGGCGGATAACAGATCAAAGCCACGCCCCAACCGAGAATCGTCGGCTCCACGGAACGCACCTGGGTCCCTAGCCGCGTGGAATCAACAAAGTAGCCAAAGGTGAAGTAGAGCGTATCGACGAGAAAAAAGAGGGCCAGAATCAGCCGGAATATGGGCCCGGCCAGCATCCCGGCATCCAATAGTTCGATGTCGGTCGCATCCCAATAGCGCGCCACATCGCTCAGATTCGAGAAGCAGAAGTTCACCATGGCCGGGATGAACACGGCCTTCACGCCGAGAAATAGCAGCGCGGTGGTGGCTGGATGCTGGGCGCGCCCGGCCGGTGGCGGCGGCAAATTCCGGTGCGTCACCCAATGGCGGATCGCCCGCCAGGCCAGCCGCCCGTTACTCTCTTGCGGCACGTCTGGGGGAATAAAGACATAGCGGACCAGCCCGAAAAGCGTATAGCCCAGGGCACCGGCCAGCAACGCCAGATGTGTGGCCGGTGCCAGCCAGAGCGGGTAGAAAATCCCGTAGCGATAGAAGGCGACTAAGCCCCAGATCACTAACAGGTTAGGCCCGTAGTTCCTGAGATTGGCGGCCAGCATGTTAGTGGCTGGGCGTGCCCGCGTCCAGCAACCGGGAGTCGGCACTGAACTTGCGGTAGTTCCGGAAGTCGATCTGCTGCCCCTGGTTGAAACGCATCATGAGCGCCCGCGCGGTGACCCGGGTGCTCAGTAGGCGCAAGGCCCAGATGTCATCGCTGATGCGCATCTGCTCCAGGCGAAAGACTGCCCCTTTGTCGAGCTTGGCCAGAAAGCCGCCAAAGGTGATTGCGTCCAGGGTCTCGGCTTCTACCCGCAGCCATTGATAGCCCTGTTGATTCACCCAGATGGTGCCGCGCATCTTGGGAAAAAAGCGGCTGATGCGGGTTTTGCCTTGGTAGTAGGGCTTAGGTTCAGCCAATACTTTCCAACACTTGGCACCGGCGACGGACTCTTCCCCGAGAAGCCGAAAATTGAAGGCCTTCACGACTTCATCCCGGGTCTGGCGAGATTCGGACCGCCGTTTGTCCTCCTCCGCCAGCCGTTTGGTGCGATCGGAAGGCGATTCCTGCCGGCGCTTGGCCAATTCGGTATCAAGCTTGCGCTGTTCCCGCGCGGCCGCCCCACCGGCCAACGGCTTGCCATTCTCTTCCGTCAGCCGCTTGTACCGGGAGCCGCCCACCCAAAGGTATTCGGTGACTTTCGATTCCACCTTGGTCGGCCGCCCCCCGCCGTCGAAGGTGGTGGTGGACTCGTTGGCTTCGTATATATAATTGTCAAGCGCCGCGGCGTTCATCATGTCGCGCTGGAGTGACTGGCGGACAATGGCGTCGATATTAAGCGGTTCGGTATGGGCAGGAGTTGGTTTGGTCGAATTCACCGGCGGGCGCGCGACTTGGCCGAAGGCCAAGAGCGCGAAGAGCCAAATGAAAGGAATCATGCCACTTCGATGCGGTCGGTGGAATCCAGGTTACTTCGAGTTCCGTCCGGATTCACTTCGTAGGATATTCCATTGTGGTCAATGCCATTCAAGCTGCCGTTGGATTGGCCTGGCTTGGTGGACCGGAAGGTGGAACGTTCTTTGGTCAGCCGGAAGCTGACGAAATTGCACCGGCAAGCTTCGCAGCGCAGCCGCCGGCCGCCCATACCAAGCTTAATCACGGACCACCGGGTAGGGCTGTAGTACTTCAACTCCCAAGTCGACAAATCCATGCGGTAGCACTTCGGGCAACGGGCGAAGATCGCGTCCGTCAGCCGCAAAACACTGTCATAAAAGCGATTCCCGCAGTCCTCGCAGCGAACCGGATAGGTCCCAAAAGCACTCAAGAGCCGCTCCTTGAGACCACGGATTTTAGAGAGGCGAGGCCGCTTGCCTTCGCACTTCGGACAAGTTAGGGGCATGGAATGACAGCTAAGGGGTAGTGCCCCATCCTACGATCTTAACATGCAAGGCAGCCGATGTTACAAGTCTTTTCTGTGGGCAATATATGCCTCTAAGTACCAGTCGAACCTTTGTTGTACGGCTAGCCGGGCCACACATTGATCGGCAGAAACAAAGCGCAGGGTTAGCCCCTCAATTGCGGCTACGGGCAGTGTGTCGCGGGTGGAAGAGGTGACGAAGACCTCGTCGGCCGCCTCCAAATCGGCTGGCGTCAGCACCGCTTCCCCGGTCCGATACCCCGGAATGTCGAGTTCTTCCAGAATCAATGCTCGCGTAATGCCTGGCAGGCACCCCGAATCGAGGGGAGGCGTCAGGATTTTGTCGCCTCGCACCACGAAAATATTGGCGGAGGTGAGCTCGGCAACCTCGCCGCGCTCGTTCAGTAGCACCACCTCGTCGAGGTGGTGCTGCCTAGCAGATTCGTTCCAAGTGAGATTGAAGCACCAGGAGAGCATTTTAGTACCCCGAAAGACGTTCGCGGCGTGCCGGGCTTGCGGCACCAATCCGAGCCGGACGCTCCCACCCCAGTTCGCGAGGGGCTTAGTGAAGGCGATCAAGTCGAAGTCGCGGTCCAGATTGGGCGCATCGAAAACGCCCCCTTGGTTGCGGACGACGGCGATGCGCAAAGTGGAATCCCAGGCTTGGTTCGCTTCGATCAATTGGCGGAGCCGGCTTTCCAGATAGGCGGCGTCCGGGAAAGGGACGTGCAGCATTTCGGCGTCACGCTGCATCCGCGCGTAGTGACGTTCCCAGGCGAACAGCACGCCCTCTTTCACTCGCAAGGTGGAGAAAACGCCCCACCCGTTCAGCAAGCCCACCTGGCCCGGGGAGAGGAACTTTTCCGTGGTCTCCCGGACCCCGTCGTTGTATAGCAGATAGCGATGCACTGTTCGTTATTCTAACGCCGGATCGCTATTCTGGAAGGGTGCATTGTTTGATTGTCGGCGCCGGACTCATCGGCGCTTCCCTGGCTTGGCGCTTAGCCCAGCGTGGCCACACCATCACCCTCGCCGACTCCGACCGGTTTTGCGGCGAAGCCAGCCACGCCGGCGCCGGCATGTTGTCGCCCGACGGCGAGCGCTTCCCAGATGCCCTGTGGGCCGAACGCGCCCGCCATAGTCTGGAGCTCTACCCGGGCTTTGTGGCTGAGCTGGAAGGCGAGTCCGGTTGCGCGATCGATTACCTGGCCTGCGGGGCCACCGAAGGAGACCGTACGTTTCCCCACGAAGCCATCGTCGACCCTCGCCACCTCGCCGCTGCGCTGCGGCGCGCCCTGGGCCGGTATCCGGTGCGAATCCTGGAGTACCGGGCCATCACGACCGTTGAGGCGATGAATGGCCGGATCACCGCCGACGGCGTTGAGGCCGAAGTCGCGGTGATCTCGGCCGGCGCCTGGAGCGGCAATATTTCGGTAAATGGGCAGTTGTTACCGGCCACCGTTCCCGTGAAGGGCTACTTACTCGGGTATCGCGGCGCGCCGAAGTTAGGCCCCATTCTCCGCGACCGCCACACCTATATTTTGCAACGCTCGAATGGCTACACCATTGCCGGATCGACGGAACAAACCATCGGCTACAGCCGCGGAATTGACGCGGACTTAGTGGCTGACTTACGCGACCGTGCCGGCCGGCTGTGGCCCCCACTCGCCGCGCTTGAGCCCACCGACGTGTGGACCGGCCTTCGGCCCAGCACGGCAACCGGCCGCATTTACACCGAACGCTACGGAGAGGAGCCGGTGTGGCTCGCCTATGGCCACTACCGCAACGGGATCTTACTCGCTCCCTGGACCGCGAATCACTTAGCGAACGAGCTTTCGATTTAGCCCTAGCCCATTGCGTCAACTGTGGGGTGATTCGTAAGTATCCGGATAAGCCCGCCGCATCTCATCCGCCACCTGCACCGCCGTCGCAATCTGAATCAGCGGACCTTGCCCAATCCCGGGGCACGACTCGCCGGCTTTCTTCCATTCCTGGCGCGATTCCACCAGTTCGGGCCAAAACGGAAATAACCGGCATTGCACCGGCTTCACGGCGTGGATCCGGCATTTCTTAGCTTCGAGAAAGACACACTGCTTGCCTCGGCCTGGCTTACGCAACCGCCGCGAATGCTTCGTGCGGTAGATATACTCAGCTTCAAAAGCCGCTTGCGTCTGTCCTAAGTAAGCCGCAATCCGGGTAACATCTTCTTCGGCGAGATAGACGTAGCCCGAAACTTCGCAGCACTTGGCGCAATCGGGTTGGCACTCAAAGCGTAAGTCGTTCATCCGAGTAAGCGGGCAACGTCCTTGGCGAAGTAAGTCATCACAATACTCGCCCCGGCACGGCGAATGGCGATCAGGCTTTCGAGCATCGTTCGCTCGAGATCCATCCAACCCAGCCGCGCGGCTGCATGAATCTGACTATATTCCCCACTTACCTGGTAAGCGGCAATCGGATGCGGGAAGCGCTCGGCCGCGGCGCGGATAATATCTAAGTAAGCACCGGCCGGCTTCACCATTAGAATATCGGCGCCTTCGGCCACGTCGAGTTCCATTTCGCGCAAGGCTTCGCGGCCATTCGCCGGATCCATCTGGTAACTGCGCCGGTCACCAAACTGGGGCGCGGACTCGGCCGCTTCGCGAAACGGCCCGAAGTAAGCCGAGGCAAACTTCGCCGCGTAGGACATGATCGGCACTTCGCCAAATCCGGCCGCATCGAGCGTGGCGCGGATCTTACCCACCCGGCCATCCATCATGTCCGAAGGCGCCACCATGTCGGCGCCGGCGCGGGCGTGGGACAAGGCCGCGGCAGCCAGCCATTCGAGGGTCGTGTCGTTGTCGACGTCCGGCCCGTGTGCGGTCTCCACAATCTTGCCGCAGTGTCCATGCGAGGTGTACTCGCAGTTGCAAACGTCCGTCACCACCATCAAGCCGGGGGTGGCGCGCTTGATGGCGCGGATGGCCTCCTGCACGATGCCATGGTCGTCATATCCTCCCGACGCGAGTTCGTCCTTGTGCGCGGGAATGCCAAAAAGCATCACGCCCCCAATACCCAAGGCGAGTGCCTCTTCGCAATCGCGTACGGTCTCATCGATGGACGTTTGGGCCACGCCGGGCATCGAACCGATCGGCTTCCGGATGCCTTCGCCCGGCACGACAAAAAGCGGCAAAATGTTTTGGCTGGGCTCGAGATGAGTCTCGCGCACCAGACGCCGTAAGGACTCCGTGGCGCGCAGCCGCCGCAACCGGTCAACAGGAAAGGGCATGCTTCAAATTCTACGCCGAAGCAGCCACCAGCCCGCCGCGGCCAGCGCTCCGGACAGCCCAAACAGCAGCGGCGTCTCATTGGCTGAGACGCGCCCCAGCAGCCAATAACTGCCGACGAGCAGCACCCAGGCTGCCATCTTCACCCGATGCACGGCCACTACGCCCACGACACCGACGAAGAAGCTGGCCGTCGACAGCAGGAGCGAAAGGCCAGTAAATAGGCCCCACGGCGGCACCGGTACAGTCTGGTGGATGCTGAACACCCCGAGCCCAATGGCCAGCAGGCCCAGCCCAAACACCACGCCGTAGCGCGTGGCGCGTGCCACGCCGAACTCAGCCGCCACCGGGCCCAAGAGCAGCAGCGACATCAACATTTGCACCGCGAGAATCGGCACATCGAGATACTGCCAGCTCATCGTCCAGGGCAGAAAGCCGGCCAGGAAGACACACAGGAAGGTCGTCGAAAATTGATCGCGGAGAGTTGGCCACATGCCCTTCTAGCTTAATGCCGACCCAGCCGATACAATGGAATCTAGTGACCAGCTCGCTTGACTTCTCAGAACAGTACGCCTCGCTCATCAGCCGCCCCGTCCTCGCTAAAGCCGCCGACTTCCAACGTCAGGAACGGTTGACCCACGTCATTTTCGCGCAGCAATTCGATCGGGAAATGCTCGATCATCTCTGCACCACGGCCAGCATGATCCGGGAGATTTCGCGCCATCGCCAGGGGCAGGACTTCCTTACCGGGCTGCTCTCCCATAAGCGCGCCATGCTGTACTTCACCCAGGCCTCCACGCGGACGTTTCTTTCGTTCATGGCCGCTTGCCAGATCCTGGGCATGACCTGCAACGAAATCCGCGACCCCACGACGTCGAGCGAGTTTAAAGGCGAAAGCCCGCTGGATTCGATGCGCATGTTCTCCTCCTACTTCGACGTGGTGATTATGCGCTCCAACATGGCCAAGTTTGCCGAGAGCTGTGCTTATCTGATGAAGGAGCTCGATTCGCAGGGCCGCCGCAGCGTGCCGGTGGTGAACGCCGGATCCGGCGCCGATGAGCACCCTACGCAGGCATTGCTCGATATCTACACCATCCAGCGCACGTTTGAGTTCGCCGCCAAGAAAGATAACCCGCGCCAACCGCGTTTCGACTTACTCCGCCGGAAGTATCCGGAGCTGAATAAAGGCCTGGCCAATAAGACTTACGGCTTCTGCGGCGACGTTGGCCGTGGCCGCACCGTCCGCTCACTCACCACGTTGCTCGCGCTCTGGGAAAACGTGAAATTCCATTTCATCTATCCGGACTACCATAAGCTGGCGCCCTATCCGGATATGTTGAGCCGCCTTGAAGAGGCCGGAGTGCACATTGAGCACTCGCATTCTTTACCCCAGGTAATCGACCAATTAGACATGCTCTATATGACCCGTATTCAGCATGAGCATGACACCGATGCCGAGCGCCAGTTCTTTGAGACCTTCGACGCCGCGCAGTTTACGCTGCATCCGGACTTACTCGGAAAAATGAAAGAGTATTGCCCCATCTTGCATCCGTTTCCCCGGAATCAGGAAATTCCCTTTGAAATCGACAACGATCCAAGAGCCATGTATTTCCGGCAGGCCCGCAACGGCATGTGGATCCGCGCCGCCTTGCTAGCCCACTTATTCGACGTGGACGGCAAGATCGGCGCCTATCATCAGAAACACTACAGCGCCGCATGAGGTGCCTCAGCTTAGCACTTCTCATGCTGGCGGGAGCCCTGAGTGCGCAAGAAACCGCGAATATCGCGCGGCTGCGGCGTCAATGCGTGGTGAGCCCGCGCCTGCGCTCCGATGTTACGTCGTATCGGATCACATGGGGCACGGTCCGCTTCGAACGTTTCGCGCGGCTTGGCGGGAACGATTACTACACCCAGCTTTGCTATCCCAAGGAATGGATGGGCAAAGCGGCTGACGCGGCCCGCCGCACGGCCGCGCTTTATGCCGGCGTGTGGCGAGTGCCCACGGGCAAGAATCTCGCGACGCTGGAACACTTTGTCTTTCAAGATCAGGGCCAAGTGCAAGCGCCGCGCAAGTTACAGACGCCGATGGGCACCGTCTGGTACTTACCGGCACCCTGTATCTGCGCGAGCAAAGTACACCTCGACAGTTACTTCCTGGTAAAAGAGCAGAAATTGCGCCGGCTCGATACTGACTCCTGGGAGCGCGATTTACGCTTGCCCGAAGGCACGACCAGAGGGGCGACTCCGCAACTGGACTTAGTCGCCATGGAGGGCCACCTACCGCTGTCACCCTCCGGCAACTTGCAGGCCAAGCTGCGACTCGAAGGCAGCAAGCTGACGGTCGAGAAGACGGGGATCCTGCCGCGTTAGCTCTTGAGCAAACTGCGGCCACGGTCGAACAGGTCAGCGGCTTCGTCGGCGATCTCGCGGCCGCGGTCGTAGAGGTCGCGCCCTTTTTCCATCATCTCGCGGCCTTGGGCTTCGAGGTTCTCGCGGCTGGTGCGGGCCTGGTGCACGATGTTGCGGCGCGTATGTTGGCCCGAAGCGGGAGCATAAAGCAGGGCAATGGTGCTGCCGATGGCGACCCCGGCGACAAACCACAGGACGCCGGAAGTATTGTCTCGTTCTTGCATAGGAGGAAAAATCCTTTCGCCTTTCAGCTTAGCGCGGGGCGTCCGGCTGTGGTTCGCGGATGCGCACAGCAACGGCTACCAATTGATTGGCGACCTTCTTGGCTTCCACCGTCACCACCGTGCCGGCGCCGATGTCGCGGGCGGCGACGGACTTGGTGCCGCGCCAGTAGAGCGTCTTCTTAGTGATCTCGATGGAGACGGTTTGGTCCTCACCCAATTCAAGCAGCACGTGCTTCTTGTCGAGCGACCGCAGCGTGCCGTCGAAGGTCGCGACGGCGGTCTGCAGAATGTCGAGATCGCTGCCGGGGGCTCCAGAGGGCTCTTGGCGATATTGCGCGGGCGAGGCGAGGCAGAGAGCGAACAGCAGAATCAGGGAGGCGCGCATGCTGCTACCAGCATACGGCGGTTTAGTGCCGCTGGCGGTCGATGGCGACCGCGACGAGGTCGGCGTGGAAGCGCGCAACGGTTTCGTCCAGCTTCTCCATCAGGACATTGATCACGTTGCCGTTGGCGTCAATGCGGGTGATGGCTTGGAGCGTGGCGCCGGTAACGGCTTCGCTCGACAGCTTGACACCCGCCACGTCGGTGGTGGTGTAGGTGGTAACTTCGAGCGTGTTGGCGGCAACCGGTGCGACGAGCGCGAGGGCAGGCACGGGGGCAGCGAACGCGATCGACTGCGGAACAAGCCGCTTCACCTGGCTCGAATCATCGATGACGAAGAGGCGCACGGCGGGGTCGCCCATCACGGCGTAATTGCGGGCATCCTGCGTGATGAGCCAGCGGTAGGAGAGGTCGAAAGGATCGGGCGCGGTGCCGAAGCGGGCGGCGCGTATCTGTTGGGCCACGTCGGAACCGAGCTCGGCGTAGCGATTGTTGAAGTACTCGAGGGCTGAGCCAATGGGGTGGCCTTCCATCAGGCGCTTCATGGTGCTTTTGAAAATGCGCACTTGCGAACTGCCGCTTTCGCTCTTGAAGGCGTAGGCCCAGGCACGGTCGACGTGGCCGACGGAAGCCAGGGCGCCGCCGCGGAGAAGGCGCTGGGGCAGGTGGGCAACAAAGGGTTGGGTAGCCAGTTGCTTGGGCTCCTTGGCGCCTTCGCCGACGAAGTCGTCGTGGGTGGGCGTGCCGCCGCCGAAGCAGGCGAAGTTGAAAGCGATCAGGCCGGCGAGGTTGGCTTTGGCCGGGATGTCCGCGCCGCCGAAATAGAACTTTTCGGGCATCGGCTTGGGGCTCATGCCCGGCCCGGGCCATTCGGCGCAAAGCAAGGCACCCATGTTTTTGAGCTGAGAAGGATCGTCCTTGGCCACTTGCATACCGTGGCTGGCGGTGAAGAGCAGGGCGGGCGTGTCGTCGCCGCCCATCAGGCGGGCGAGGCGGGCTTTGTTGGCGTCGTCGCCGATGATGGTCTCGACAATCCAGCCTGGCTGGTCGGCCTGCATCTGGTCGGCCAGCGGGACGGTGAGTTCGCTGGAACTAAGCATCGTCGCGGGATCGTTGTCGACAGAGACGCCGAAGAAGACCGCGCGTTTGGCCACGGCGAGCCCGCCGGTTTCGGCGGCGACGACGGCTTGCGCGTAAAGAGCGTAGTCTTCCACGGCGTCAAAGTGCAGGCGACCGACGGCGAACTGGACATCGAGCTGGTACTGAAAGGTGAAAGGGATGTCGACCGGCGAGCCCACAATCATGAGGTAGTAGGGCATCTGGTCAGGGTCGACGGCCCCACCGCCATCGGCTTTGTTGCGGGAGAGCCAATCGTTCTTGGTGTCGTTGGGAGCTTGGAAGCCGCGAATGCCTCCATTGTACTCGCGGTAGCGATTTTCCTTGATCTTCGACGCCTGGCCTTTGCGCAGGTCGAGCAAGGGCTTCAATGCGGCGACGATGGCCGCGTCAATATTGTGCGGGAAGATGACTCCCCATCCGGCTTCTTCCAGCTTCTTCGGATCGACGCCTTCGATGGGGGCGAAGTCCTTGCCTTCAAGCAGGCGCTTGCGGCTTTTGAGCTCATTCCAGTTGGGCGGATCGGCTTGGCGTTTGACGAGTTCGACGAAGGAGTCGAGTTCCATGGGGGGCATCGCGTAGTCGCCGGTGGCGAAGTCGATGCCGTTGAAGATGAGTTTCATGATGGATGTCCCTTCGTCACCGGAGTCCGGAGCGCTCCCAAAGCTGTTGGATGATGGTGTCGATGTCGCGGCTTTTTCGGCCTTGGCGGCTGCGCAACTCGCGGAGGTGCTCGTGGCGTTCGGCGAGCGAGAGGCGTTTGACAGTGGCGTCGTCGCCCAGTTCGGAGCCGCCGATGACGTGGGCGAGATGGGCGAGGTCGGCAGCAGCGAAGGGATCGTTGGCGTTGCCGGCGATGAGGTTCCAGATCTGGACCGAGGCATTGTCGGAGACGGTGGCGGCGTAGGTGTCGCCCAACGCCGCGAGACGGACTTCGCCGGCGTGGAGCAGCGGCTGGCCCAGCGCCAGACCGGTGGTGGGGTCCCAGATTTGGGCAGTCTTGTCCTGGGAGGCGGTGATGGCCAAGGTACCGGCGGCGTTGAACATCGACGCGATGATCGTATCGGCGTGGGTGAGCCGCAAACCAATGGGCAGCGGCGTGGCACTATTCATGAGCCAGAACTGGCCGCCATCGCTGGGGTCGGCGGAGGTGCTGAGCGCGTGCGCGCCGGAGATGGCGACCCGGAAAACGCCTTTACTGTGTCGGTCGAGATCGCGAGGCTCGAAACGCTTCAGGTTGGCCCGTTGTAATCGCAATTTGCCGTCGGCTTGATTGAAGGCGAGCAGCATGGTGGAGTTATCCGCGCCGATGGCGGCGTGGGCCAAGGGTTCGGCCACCGGGAAGTGCCGTAGTTGTCTGCCAGTGGCGGCGTCCCACAGGAAAACTTCTTTGCCGGCCGCCGAAACGAGTTGATTGGCGGGGAGGAAAGCGGCGAAGACGGGCAGGCCGCCGTGCCAGAGGTCAGGGGAGAGGGATTCGCCGGAGGCGGCGTTCCAGATGCGCCCCCGGTCCTGGGAGCCGGTAAAGACGCGCTGGCCATCCGGGCTGATCTCCACGACGCCGATGCGGCCCAGTTGATACATCGGCTGAGCGTTGACCCGTTTCGCCCCCACCCAAAGGTCCACCTCCCACCGTTGACGATCTCGATCCCACGAGACCGTGTATAGGAGTTTTTGGGCAAAACCGATTTGGCGAACCGCGCGCCCGGCGAGGAGATGCTGCGGCGCCGAGGCGGGGTTGCCGAAGGGATTCGACAGCGTGACGCCATCATAGCCCGCCACCGCCAACTCACCCTGGCTTCCGATGGCCACGTCCAGAATTCCACCGTTTTGGGGCAGGCGAATCGAGTGCGGCTGAGCGACGCCCACGTTCCACAGGAGCGCCATGCGATCGTCAGAGCCGGCGATCACCTTCTGCCCGTCGGGGCTAAAGTCGGCATCGTTGACGCGGGCGCCGTGCTGCATTTGCGCGATCTGCTCGCCGGAGCGCAGGTCCCAGACATTCACCATCTGCTTGTCCCAGGTGAGCAGCCGCAAGCCATCGGCGCTGCGCCGCGAACCGGAGGCGCGCGCTTCGTGGCTGGTCATCGGACGTAAATTGGGTCCGTCGATGGCCCAGGTGCTGAACTCGCGATTACTCCCCTCGGTTACCAGTAGGCCGTTACGGGTCATCCAGGTTTGGACGGGTGAATCCGGCACGGTGAATTGAGATGGGCTGGCGAGTTCGGGCTTCGACAAGTCCCACAAGCTGATCTTGTTGCTCGAGACGGTAATGAGGCGGGTGCCATCCCAACTGAAGTCGCTGTGGGCAAATTCGCCGGGGATCGACCGGGGCGCCTCAGCGGTGGACCAATTCCAGACGGAGACATCTTTCGCGGTGTGAGCGAGCACGAGCGCGCCGGTACGGCTGAGGGAGAACGATTCGATGGGTCGGCCCTCGAAATGGAGCGTGGGAGGATTGGGATTCGGTTGTTTGGCCGCGGCGACCCAAACGCGAAGGTCACCGCCGGCAAGAGTGACCACGTGGCGGAAGTCTGGCGAGAAAACGGCATCCACCGGAGAGTCATGGCGGAAGTCGCCGAGGGGATACTCTTTCCACTTGCCGCCGCTGGCCATCCAGAGGGAGGCGGCGCCGGCGGGTGGCTTGCCGAGCCACTGCTGGGAATCGCGGCCGGGCACTGATAGGACGATGTCGGCCGGACCGAGGAGCACTTCGGCCGCTCGATAGGGCAAGGTAAGCGGCCGGCCAATCGGCTTGTCGCTGCCGACTTGCCATTGCTGGACGGTGGAGGTGCGTTCAGAAGTTTGCACCGTCATGAAGCGGCTGGATTGCGGGCCGAAGCGGGCCAGCCTCACGGGCCCGTCATTGGGAAACTCACGTTGCGGGACGCGGTGGTTGCCGCGGCCGAGCAGGCCGGCGGCCCAAATGCGCGGGAGTGAGTTGCCGGCATCCTTCAGGAGGGCGCGAGAGAGATAGGCGAGGGCTTCGTGGACCTTGCCGGCTTCGTAGAGGCGGGCCACTTGGGCCAAGTCAGAATTGACGAGCGCGACCTTGGCGTTGCTCTCGGCCTTGACGGCCACACCGCGATGGAAATCGGACTTCACGTCTGCCCACATGGCCTCCCACTGTGCCGTGATGGCTTTCCTGCGTTCCTTTGTCGCGGTGATGTAGAAGAAGATGGCTACGATGCAGCAGATGAACGAGACAATACCCAGCCCCAGCACCACCCTTCGGAGAACGCGCAGGAGACTGGCCTTCTCTTCCGCCTTGATCGAATCCTGCAGGAACTTGTCTTCGTGAGCCTCGAGAATGCGTCCCTCGGCCCATTTGCGGTCTTCAATCAGCGATTCTCCGCTTAGCAGCAAGTCATCCCGGTGCCCTTGGTCGTTCCAGAGTTCGGCGGCCCTTTGGAAGGGGCTGAGGTTGGTCTTCCAGGCTAGGTTGTCCTTCTCAATGGGCTCCACCAGCCGGTCGTGGCAGAGCTCATAAAAGGTACGTCCGCCGCGGGTTTCCTTGCGCACCAGATACGATTCGGTCTCGAGTTTCTCTGCTTCGTCGGCAGGCAAATTGCCGACCTGGTTACTCGTGGGGTCGAGCCAGACGAGTTGGCGGACACCGTGCTGCAGTAAGTCATCTTCAAACCAGTTGCGGATACTCCGTTCGTCCGTGGGCGAGTCTCGCCGGACGGCGTTCCGGTAATATTTGGCCAGGGCGTCGGAGGGATCCCCGATATCGTCTTTCGTGATCGCGATTTTCAGGTCTTTTCCTAGCTTGGACCACAAATTCTGGCAGACTACCTGCAGTTGCAGCGGCTCGATGGTTTCGCCTACCTCGTCTTTGCCGTCAACCTTGGTGGTCGCCAAATTCTTAAGCAGCCAGTCCAGCGGCGGATTTCCCTCGGCATCCGGCACATCGCTGAAGCGCCGGCCTTCCACTTCGAGCGGCTTGTCGATCGCCTCCCGGGCCTGATCTTCGCGGCGAAGAAAGTCGAGGCGAAAACGATTTTGGAAGTGGGTGGGGACTTGGCGCAGGAAGGGACGCAGCGCGGCCAGACAATCTTCCCGGACGATGAACAAGGCCCAAATATTGGGTTCCGCCAGCAACTGGCCCAGTTGCTCAAAGAAGGCGTGCTTGAGCGGCGTGTTGCCGGGATCCAGGCGTAGGATCTCCTCGAATTGGTCAAAGATCAGCAGTGGGTTGGCCGTGGCGGGGCGGGAAGTGACGTATTCGTGAAGCGTGGTGTTCGCGAAGGATTCGGAGGGTCGCTCCAGGACGGCAATCCTTTTGCCCGGATAGGTTTTCTCGAGACCGACGATCGCGCTCCAAATGAACCGGTTGGCCACGTTGAGGCCGGCATCGGGCGTGAGGTTAACCCGTGTGCTACCCCACACGTCAAAGCGCTCGGTGTTGCCCAACTTAGTAATCAGTCCGTTTTTGGCTTGAACGAGCGAGGATTTACCGGCCCCGGACGGCGAGTGCAGCACGACGATTCGCTTGGCCGACAGCATATAGCGCAGCTCGGATATTTCGAGGTCGCGGCCGTAGATAATATCGTCTTGCCCAAAGGGCCGGGGGCCGACAAATGGATTGGGCATAGCAGCGGGTCCTTATACGTCGAGGCTCGGTTGGTAAGTGGCGAGTTTTTCGTTCAGCTGACGAAGAAAGTCGGCGGCGGTGCCCCAATAAATGCGGATATTGGGCGGTTTTTTGTCGCGCATGGTGGTGGGCGCGGCGAAGTATCTTTCGAGATACCGTTTGGCGTATTCGAGGTCAGCGAGGGTGGATTGGTCCGGGTCAATCTGGACGCCCACGTGGGTCAGCTTCGAGAGATCGTTATTACCTTCAATCGCCAGAATCATGCGGAAGAGCACGCGGAACTTCCAGTCGTCGAGAGAGAATCCCAGGAAAAAGATCGACCGGCTACTCAGGGCGTCGGCAACGACTTGTGGCACTAAGTCGTACTTGGAGGTCTGCATCAAGTAGTCGAAGACGTCGTCCTCGGTAAGGACCCAACTGGCTTCCTGACCCTTGGCGCGATTCCCAAAGATATAGAACAAACAGGGCTTGTCCTTGGAAGGGTCGCCGGTGAATTGCTCGGTTTGGGTTCGTTCGTAAACGGCCTTACCTAGGTCAGCGTTCACTAAGCGCCGTTCGTCGCGCCACTTCATCACCAGCGGAGTCACTCCGGTCTTGCCGGAGGCGCGGAGCACTTCCTCGAACATAGAATCGCTGCTGGCGGTGACGTAGACGCTAGCCTCGAAGGCGGCGGTGATGCGCAATGGGTCGGTGGCGGTTTTCGCCAACTGCTCGGCGACAGCTTTGGCGCTGGCTGGCGCGCCGGTTGGCAGAATTTTCTCGGCGCTCTTCACAAAGTTACGCGTCAGGACGTCCTTCACCTTCTTGATGGTGGCGTCTTCCTGATTTCGGGTGCGGAGGAATTGGGCCACTTTGGCGAGATCGCCGGCTTCGGGCCCCGCGTAGGGATACCCTTCGTTCTCCGCGAGTTCCTGGGCCAATTGGCGGGTGGAGCCAAAGACATAGTCCGCCAAATCGGGCCCGATAATCGGGATGCACTTGCCGTCTTTCACACTCGCACAGAGGATGTCCCAATTGAAGGGCTCGCCTTTGTCGCCGGCGAAACCGGGCTCATACCAAATGGCGCCGTTCTGGAGCCGGGTGAAGAGGGCGGGCATCCAGTAGTCCGGGCAGCCTTTGTCGCGGGCGATGCCGCGCGCGGTGGTCATGGCGCGGTCCATTTGTCCGTCTTCGAACAAGGCGCGGAAGAACTCGGGCATCAGGATTTCGACAGTCGCCATCTGCACGTTGCCCTGCATGGCGATCACGGCGCCCACCCCGGCTTCGGCGACTAACTGGGGACCAAAGGCGGCCAGCACGCCACCGTCTTCGGCCTTGCGACTGCCGGCGCTTTGGCAGGAGGCGAGCACCACCAGGCGCGGCACTTGAGGCAAGTCGCCGATTTGGCGTACCAATTCGCTGGCGGGCAAGGGCAGATAGGGCTGCGAAGGGTCCTCGGGGTCGAGCCATAAATGCGGCTCGCCACCCAGCATCGCGCCGTGGCAGACGAGATACAAAATGTCGAAGCCCTCGCGCAGTTTGGCCATCAGGCCGGTGGCGGTGACGTTGGTGGTTAGACTGGCCGGCGTGACATGGGCGGACTGGAGGGCGTCGCTGGCGCGCTTGAGTTCGCCATCCACGTCGATCGGCGCGAGTTTGCGCGGCTGAACGGCTCCGTCTTCGCGCGGGCTAAAGTCGCCTTTCGGATTGGCGATGGCTACCAGGGCGGTAAGTGCGGCCTTGGGGCGGGAGCGTGCGGGGCGGCGGCTGCTGCTGCCCAGGTAGCGCGAGAGCAACATCGCGCCCCCGGCGAACAGAGGCGCGCCCTTGCGTAAGGGATCCGGATCGAGGATCGCCTCCCAGCGGAGCGACTGCAGTTTCTCGGGTAACACCAAGCGCGTGCGAAGGCCGTCGCCGCCTTGAGCCTTTTGGCGATACTCTTTGAGCTTGGCCTTTACCGGATCGGTAAAGAGGGCATCGGCCAACGCCTGACCATAAGCCACCGGGTCGACCTCGACATCGGCGGCGCGCAACGAAGGGGGGCGGAATTCCCCCACTTCATTGGCGATATCGATGGCGTCGTCGCCTACCGCCAGAAACCGGAAACCAACGGCATAAGTCTGCTCGCGCGGACCTTGTAAGTTGATTTCGAGTTCGGCGAATTTTGGCATAGGTGGCCGGAGACGCTATCCTCTTTCGTCGGTACCAGTTCCGGAAGTGGGCGGATCCGTATAGTCAGTCCCATCGGCCTTCTTGAGTTTCAGCGTGGCGGCGCCGCCGGTGGACCCGCCGTCGATGTCCGTGGGAATTGGCCAGCCCGGGGCCTGCAGAACGATCACGTAGTCGCGGGATTCCACCACACCGATTTCGAAAGAAGTCGAAGTCCCCCCGGCCACTTCGAGGGTCGCCGTGGCCGGTGGCGGCGTGAGTACGGCCAACGTGTGCGCTTCAAAGCATAAGATGCTGTCCGCGCCGGGGCTCGTTACGAAGGTAACGGTGTCTCCCGCTACCAGCGCCACCTGCGCCGGCTCAGGAATTCTCTCCGGACCCGCTTTGTGGATTACAATATTGTGATTTGCCATAAAATCCTCCCGCATGAGTCTACCTTGGTCTTGTAAACTTTGCAATGAATTTGCTGTCGTTGCGTAACTGGGTTAATTCCGGGTTGCGTTCCACCAAGTCATAGGCATAGCCATGTTGCAAAGCCCGCACCAGTTTGGCGATCGCTTCTTCGCGCATCCCCAGCGCCTCGTAACCCATCGCCGCGCGCGAGAGGATCACCGGTTCATCGGGGCCATGCGCCAAGGATTGCCGGATCAGTGGCAGGCTGCGGCCCCGGTCGCCGATCATGGCGTAGTAGCTGCCCAGATTGACGAGTAACTCGGCGTCGTTGGGTTGTTCCAATCGCCGTTTCTCGCCTTTCTCGATCGCACGGCGAAAGGCCTGCTGGGCCTGGGCCCGGTCCTGGGCGCCCCAATGGTGAGCGGTGGCTAAGCCGGCCCAGACCTGGTAATCGTTCGCATCCTCTTTGGTGGCGCGCTCATACATCTTTACGGCCTCTGGATACTGGCTGCGCCACAGCAGCAGGCTGCCCAAATTCACCATCGCCTGCCCAAAGTGCGGGTCGATCGCCAGGGCCCGTTGGTAGAACGGCATCGCTTCGGTGAACTTGCCAAGCCTCTGATAGGTTAAACCCGTGTTGGTATGCCCGAATCGGTTATCAGGAGTTAGTTCAGTTACTCTACGAAATTCCTCGAGCGCCAGATCCAACTTGCCGCCGTTCAAATAGAACAAGCCCAACCGATTGTGCCACCGCCAATCGTTCGGCGACAAATCCTGCGCTATCTGCAACTCGGGCGGGACGTCGGACGTCCGGCCCTGGCGCTGATAGAGTAACCCCAACTCCGCATGCGCCGCTCCGTTGCGCGGGTCAAGCCGCAAGGCTTCATTCAGTTCCTGCGCGGCTAAGTCGTGCCGACCGGCCCGTAGATAGTATTTGCCCAAAGCCAAGTGCGTATGCGGCTGCCGCGAATCGAGTTCCACGGCTTTGGCCGCCGCTACCCGAGCCCGCTCCAGTAAAGCCGGATCCTTAGCGCCATCGAACTTCGCTAAATACGCATCCGCCAACCCGGCTTGGCCCAGCGCGAATTGCGGACTCTGCTTCACCAGCTTTTCGTAAATGCCGGTCGCCTCCGCCACGCTGCCTTGTTTGTCATAGCGCACCAACAATTCCTGCCCTTTGGTGTACTCGGCGTGGCCGCTGGTATTTAACAAAGGCGCGCCGACGGGCGACTTCACATAAACAAAAGCGCCTGCCCCTAAAGCCATCGCCAGGGCCACGCCCAGCCATAGCTTCGAAGACTTGGGCGGTGGCGCGGCGCTTTCGGCCGCCGGCGACACCGCGCCGGAGAGGGCAGCCATCATGGAGCCGGCGCTCGCGTAACGGTCCTTGGGGTTGGTGGCCAGGGCGGTTTCCACCACGCGGACAAAGGGCTCCGGCAGGTCCGGCCGTTCGTCGATCAAGCGCGGCGGCGCGGTGCCCAGATGTTTGCCCTTCGGATAGCGGCCGGTAGTGAGATAGAAGAGCAGCACGCCCAGGGCGTAGATGTCGCTGGCCACGGTGGACGGCTTGCCGCTCAATAGTTCGGGCGCCATGTAGAGCAGCGTGCCGCTGAGGCCTTCGTGACGCTGGGTGGCCTCCTGCGTGAGGCCGAAGTCCATCAGGAGAATGCGCCCGCCCTCTTCGCGCATTACGTTCGAAGCCTTGATGTCGCGATGCAGCATTCCGGCGCCATGCACGGCCGCCACAGCGCGGCAGACTTCGACGCCAATCAGGGCCGCTTCCGTGGCCCCAAACGCCCCTTGCGTTTCCACCAATTGCCCTAAATGCTTGCCGCGGACGAACTCGCTCCAGAAGCCGACGCGGCCTTCGAATCGGTCGACCCCGAAGACGGGGATCACATTCGGATGCCGCACCCGCGCCGCCGCCCGCGCTTCCTTCAAGATGGCCTGATAATCGTGGTTGTCGCCGCCGCCCGATCGCAGCAACTTCAGCGCCACTTCGCGATTCAGTTGCGGATCCCAAGCGCGGTAGACTTCGCCAAATCCGCCGCGCCCCACCAACTCGAGCAGTTGGAACGCGCCCCAAGTTCGGGCCGGATTGGCGATGGGGGCAGAATCCGGTCCGCTGGCCGTCATCGACATCGTCGGCGCGTCTGCCTCCACCTCACGCGGCTCCGGCGGACGTCTAGCGTCATCGTCCGAAAAGCCTGGGATGGGCACCGACATCTCTGCGATTATAGCTTGCTTAGCGCGCGATCACCTTGAGCATCACGTCCACCGCGGCCGGCGAAATCATGTGCCGGGGCGCGGATTCGTCGATTTCCAGGCGGAATTCGCCCTTCGTCCCCAAGGCGGTCTGCACTGCCTTTTCGTAGACCCGATACGCGGCTTCATACGCCGCGCCTTGCTTACGCGCATCGTGCTGACGCTCGCCAAAGCAGCAATCGTCGCGCCGGTTGAGGATCTGCACCTGCTTGCGGCCCCAGGCGCCCAGCGCGTAGAGGTCGCCGTAACCCGCCAGCTCGTAGAAGGGCGGCAAGTACTGCTCTTTGTCGCCCACCGAATCGCCGGTGCGCAGATAGAGCGGGATGGTGCCGGCGACGGGGAAGCTGGTGGCGATGGTGGGGTCGATGGCCGCGTAAAGGGTCGTAGTCCAGCCACCGCCGGAGAGGCCCATCATGTGGATCTTTTTGTAGCCTTTGAGTAGATTGAGGCTGATCGCCACCGGCTCCAGAAAGAACTTCAAAGCGCTGCCGGTGAGGTTGAGTTGGAAGAGGTCCGCGTGTGGCACCGTGCGGCAGTCGCCGGGACGCATGTGGGGCATGTATGCGGCCAGCACCGCGTAGCCCTCGCCGAGGAAGCGATCGATGGCGTGCGCCATGCCCGCACCTTTCGGGTCCGCCGCATCGTCGAAGGTGCAGGCATGCCCGTGCTGCAGGACGATCAACTGCCCATTGGGCTTGGTGGGCATGAAGTGATGGGTCGTGTTCTCCTGCCCCGCTTCCATCTTCACGGTGAAAGTGTCGACGCTTTTGAGGGCCTGCAAGTCCTTCACGGGGCTGGCGGCGTTCCTTTCGATCTTAGAGGGACGCGTGTTCGGAAAGCCCGCCGCGCCCCAGATGTAGCGCACCATCTGTTCGCGTTTGAGTTTAGCGGCGGCGTCCGAAGTGACGGTGATGCGGCGATCGTCCACCAGCACCGGCGGCGGCAACTTGAGCACTTCGGCCAGCGCCGGGGCCAGGCCATCGGCCATCCACTGGAAGCCCAGGTCATTGGGATGGACGCCGTCCACCAGCCCGTCCAGGCGATTGGGACCCAATAAAGACGGGCCTTCGACGAGCGTAAGCCGTTGGTCGCCGGCCTTGATGCGGGCCTGCACCACTTCGCGAATGTGCTCCCGCATCAGGGGAATCCGCGCCTGCTCCCGCGCCATGGCGATCGGCGTGATGGCGATGATCGGCGTTTGCGGATGTGCCTTGCGGACCGTATCGAGAAAGGGCGCGTAGACGTCACGGAAGCTCTCGATGGTGGGGTTGTTCTGCGAGAAGTCGAGCACGAAGGCCGCGGCGTCGATCTCCGCCACCATCGCAGCCACCGCTGGCTCGCCTTTGCCATTGCCGGAGAAACCGAGGTTGACGAAATCGAGATTCAACTGCCGCCCCAGCATCGCCGGATAACTCAAGCCGGAGCGGCTGGCGCAACCGCCCTGCGTGATCGACGTACCGTAGAACACCACCGGCTTGGGGTTGGCAAAACGGCGGGCCTTAGTGATGGCGGCGCCTTCGTCGAGCCCGATGGCCTTCACCGTGACGGGCTTGTAGAGGGACAGATACAACATCACCTCACGGTCCTGCGGAGGCAGATTTTGGAAGAAGGTCTGCTCGACGATCTTGCCGACGGCGGCATCCTTGGGCGCGATGACGGTGGAGAAGTAGACGCCGTCGAGGTAGAGGTCGACGCCCGTTTGCCCGAAGGCGTGCATGTTGGTCATGTTGGGCGGCGACGGGAATTCCAGCTTGATGTCGAGCCGCGTGGAGTCAGTGCGAAAGCGAATGCGCCCGCCGCTGGGCGACAGGCCCAGGTTCCAGACTTCCTGGGGCAACGTTGCTTTCAATCGCTGGGGCAGGCGGATGGGCACGCCCTGGTTTTCGGCATACCAGGCGAGGCCATGGACGGGCAGGCGAGGGTCAGGCGGGGCGATCCAGTCGATGCTGAGGGTCGCGAGGGCGAGCGCGAGGTACATGGGAGTAGGATACGCCTACTTCTTCTTCAAATTCGAGATGGCGCGCTTATTCTCTTCGCCATCGACGATCAACCGGTCGTTATTAGCGAACCACACCAAGCTCTTGCCCTCGGTAGTTCGCTGGGGCACGCCGGCGAGTAAGTCGACCATCTTGGGCCGGGTCCCTTCGAGCACTAAGCGCGATTCGCCCACATAGTATTCCGCATGGTCGCCCCAACCTTGGCGAGACTTCGTGTCCTTCGTCTCCAGGATCTCCACCTTGCCGTCAGCAAAGGCCTTCTCCAGGCCGCCATTCGGCCCCTCCCAATTCGACTGCGAGTTTTCATTCGAGGTTAAGTAAGCCCGAATTTCCTGGCCCTTTACTTGTAAGCCGGGCCGCGTAAGCAATACGCTACCGCCGGTGTAATGGGCGAATTGATCTTTGTCGGAATACAGTAACTCCGGCGCGCGAACGAGCGTAAATACCTGGCCCGCGCTCTTCGCCGTCGAAGTATCGAGTAACTGACTGACTACCTGTCCCTTCGCCTTCAGGATCTGCGCCGGCCGGTCAATATCGATGCGATTCGCACTCAGGCGATTCGCGCCTTGCCACATCACGGCGCGGCCCTCATAACGCACCTGCGTGTTCTTCCCTGTCGAATACATTTCGTTCGCCGTGGCGCGCACGGGGTCGCTGCCGCTCATCAGCCCGGTAGCTGCCGCCTTGCGCTCGCCCTCGCGCACACTGCGGACTTGCCCTTTGGCGGTAAAGTCCCCCGACTTCTGGTCGAGCAAAATGGCGTCCGCCTCGGTTGAGCCGCTGGGGTCCCACACGCGGGCCTTGCCGGTCAGGTTGATCTCGCTTTTGGCCTGCTCCATGGTGGCCTTTTCGGCCGTGGCTTGGCGCGTGCCTTCCTGATAGCGGAAGTTCACCCATTGCTCCATACGCGCCAATTCGCCGGTGGGCGTGAATGACGCCTCGAGGTGCAAGGACGAGGTAAGCACCGGCACACCGGGCGTCTTGGGCACCGGCGACGCCGCAGGCTCGGTCCGCGTGGTGGACTTCACGCTGGTCAACTTCTCGAGCACGTTGTTCTTCCCATAGGCCATCTGGATGCGCTCGCCGTCGAGCCGCCGCTGGCGTTGCGTGGGCTGATTCGGTAGTAACTCGATCACCCCCGGGTCATGCGTTTCCATCCGCTCAATCTCTTCGCCACCCGCGCGCATCTTCATTTCAATCGACTCGCTCGAGAGCACCTTCGTCTCAGCCGGCAGCACCTTCTCGCGCGGCACGGGCTTCGATTCCACGCGCGCCTTGCCCTGCGCAAAGGCTTTGTCTAACGTGCTCTCTTTGTCGGTGGCGACGAAGTCGAGTTGCACGCGCGCGGCGTTCATCAACGTGCGTTCGCGCTCGTTCGAGGAGGCCAAATGCGCGGTCCCGGTGCCCTCCACCTTCTGCGCTTGGCCCTTCTCGTTAAAGTCGATGTGCAGGCCGTCGGCGCCATACTCAAGCGTGCGGCCCTTCTGCTTGTCGGTGCCGATGGCATGTTCGGCATCCACGCGGCGCACGATGCCTTTATCGAGCTCGACCACCGACGACTGCGCGTTCAGCACCAGCGTGTCGCGCGTTAGCTTGGCCCAGGGCTTCAGGTAGACCCTGCTTTCGAGCTCCTTATAGAGGGCCTCGCCCGCTTCCACCCGCATGGTCTTGGCGCCGTGCCAGGTAAGTTCCACCGAGCTGCGCAGGTTCAGTTCGTGCAGGTTCGGGTCATAGTCGGCACCGATGGCCTTGCCTTCGCCCAATCCGAATTTGAACCAGACGGGCTTCTCCGTGGAAGCCTTGTTGCTATCGAGCTCAAAGCGCACGCCGGAGCTTTTGATCTCGAGCACGCGGTTGGGCTTGGGCCCGCCTTCCGGAATGCCCATCGTGATGCGGACATCGCTTTCCGAAAACAGGACGCGGTCGCCTTTGGTGAAGCGGGCGGAGGCGCTCTCCACCAAGTCGTACTTAGTGCCGCTCTGATCGTAGAGCAGCAGTTCGAGGCCTTCGAGCTCGGTGCTGGGCGGGTCTTTGATTTCGCGGAAGCTGGAGGCGCGGATGAGGGCTTTGGGCTTGTCACCCTGGTTATTGGCCCACTCCCATTTGGAGGCTTTAGCGGAGAGTCCGCGGGCGAGGGCGGCGGGCAGGGCGGGCGCGTTGCGCTTGGCCTCGATCTTCGCCCGCAGGTAGGCATTGCCCACCATAAAGACGATCCCCAAAATCGCAATCACCAGCAACCAAGCGAATCGCCGCATTCCTCTATCACCTTACCAGAATCGCTTCGTCCTGGCGAAAGTGAACAAAAATAAGGCTCTTAGCGGGATCTCTCGCGTACGCGGGGAATTGTGCGCTATACTCAGAGGGTTCGTTTCTCTTTGCTCCCCTGTGGCTTCGGTCGTTTGTGGCTTCGGTCGTTCGGGTAGCCAGATTGGTTTGGCATTAGGTTCTATGTTTTTCAAGATCAGGGAACTTGAGTTAAAGCCAAACCGGTTTGAGGTCGCCTTTGCGCCAAAAGAGGTCGATCTCCTGGATCCCGAACTCGAACAAGTTGGGCCGTTAACCGCGCAGGGAGTTGCAGAATTCCTGGAAACGGTGGACGAAATCCATGTGAATGGGTCTTTTCACGTTCGCGTGGACAAGCCCTGCGACCGCTGCCTGGAACCGGCGGTGATGGAGATTCGCCGCAGCTTTGACCTTTACTATCGTCCTGCCGATCAACTCGAGGGCGGTGTCGAGGTGGGGTTGAAGATTACGGACAGCGATATTGGCTTTTACGAAGGTGAAGGCGTATCGTTGATCGATATTTTGCGGGAGCAGATCCTGCTGGCGCTTCCGGTACAACTGGTGTGCCGTCCGGATTGCCGGGGGTTGTGCCCGATTTGCGGTAACAGCCTGAACGAGCAGCAATGTTCCTGTGTCGCTCCGGCGGTGGAAAGCCGTTGGGAAGCGCTTAAGGGTTTAAAGCTCGGCGGTTAGCCGGGTTGGTTGAAGAGTTAAAATTATAGAAGTACGGATCGAAATCCATGCCTAATCCAAAAAGACGTCACTCCCAGCGCCGCACCTCCACGCGCCGCGCTCACGACGCCCTGCGCGTCCCTGGCCGTAACGATTGTCCCCATTGCTTTGAGCCGAAGCTGCCCCATCGTGTTTGCCCCAAGTGTGGCAAGTACGGCAAGGCCGGCCGCGAAGTGATTGAAGTCGCTGGAGCTTAAACGCCTGGGTAAATGCTGACTATAGCTGTCGACGCCATGGGCGGGGATCATGCCCCCAAGCCCGAGGTAGAGGGCGCAATCCAAGCGGTCGTCGAACACGATGTCCACGTCATTCTCGTCGGTCATGAAGATGTCCTCCGGCGAGAATTGGCGCATCATCAAACCGATTGGGAAAGCCTTCCCATTACGATCCACCACGCCAGTGAGGTGATTACGATGGAGGACAGCGCCTCAAAGGCGATGCGCTCCAAAAAGGATTCCTCCATTCGCGTCGCCTCCCGCCTGGTGCGCGAAGGGGTTGCCCAGGGTCTCATTTCTGCTGGCAATACCGGCGCCGTGATGGTAACTGCCAAGACCGTGCAAGGCATGGTCTCTGGCGTCGACCGCCCCGCCCTCGCCGCCGTCTTCCCTACCCTCAAGAACAAGCCCTGCGTCCTGGTTGACGTGGGCGCCAATGTCGACTCGAGCCCCGAAATGCTAGCCCAGTTCGCCGTGATGGGCGAGCTGTATTCACGCGTGATCTTCCATGTGAAGCATCCGCGAGTGGGACTGCTATCGATTGGCGAAGAGGACCACAAGGGCAACGACCTGGTCCATAAGACGCAGCCGCTGATGAAGAAGCTGCCCATCAACTACATCGGCAATGTGGAAGGCCGCGACCTTTACAACGGCCACGCCGACGTCATCGTTTGCGACGGCTTCATCGGCAATGTCGCCTTGAAGGTGAGCGAAGGCCTGGTCGAAGTGATCCGCCACAAGCTGAAGGATTCGCTTTCGAGCACCATCACCCGCCAGATCGGCTCGGTGCTGGCGCGTAATGGCTTTAACGAATTTCGCAAAGGATTCGACTATTCGGAATACGGCGGCGCGCCCCTGCTCGGCGTCAAAGGCGTCTGCATTATCTGCCACGGCCGGTCGAATGCGAATGCGATTAAGAACGCGATCCGCGTCGCCGCCGAATACGCTGGCGGCCGCATCAACGAGCGCATCGAAGAAGAGCTCGCCGCGGCCAACCTGTAGCGTTGTCAACCAAGCCGATTATCCTTTCGGTTCTCACCCATTACTCTCCTGCTTCGCTCCGACTCTCCGCCAACGGTAGATTTCCAAGCCTTTGCCAAGTGGCCCTTCACTTTCATGGATGTGACCTCATCGGATTTAACGTCATAAGAGATAATGGCGCATGCCTTGGCCGGATACCGCAAAACTGACGCTATCGATTCATGATGGGACGCTGGTCGGCGTCGAGGCCAGGAGGCAGAAAGACCACATCATCGGTGGTGACCGTGCGGAGGATGGCTCGAGAGAGCTAGGGGACGAGGCGTGCCCCATTGACACTGAATTCCGGCAGCAGCGGCGACGCCAAAAGGTCAGCCCCTTGCAACACGCGAATCCCGCTCTGGGTGTGCACCAACAATTCGCCGTTGGCATGATCCAGCAGCCACACCTCCTGGGTGCCCGACCCCAGATACTCCCGCACCTTGCGGCGCACGTTCATCGCGCTTTCGGACGGTGACAGGATTTCGAGAGCAATATCGGGGGCGAAAGGTGCGGGGATCACGTCCAGGTCGATTTGACGCGCACGGTCGCCCAAGAAGATCGCAATGTCCGGACGGCGTATAGTGTCACCGGCGAGGAGACAGTCATTTTCGGCGAAGGCCTCGCCGATCGGATGGGCCTCGAAGTAGTTCCAGAGCAGATGCCCGCTGAGATCGCGAATTTTGTTGTGCCTGGGCGTTCCGCTCGAGAAGGGAATCAACTCTCCATCGACCAACTCATAGTCTTCGGTGTCGGCCGTCTTCATTTTCCCGAATTGCTCCACGGTCATCATTGTCTTGGCGCCCATGTTTGCTCCTTGGCCGAAATCACTCCTATTTTAGCCGATCGCCCAATCCCACGCAGGTGGCTGGACGCAGGGCGCGGGGCTACGCTTTCCGGCTTCGCGCTTGACGATTGCAAGTCGATCAGTCGGAAAGATGGAGGCACTTCTTGAGCTTCGTGGCGAGCCGCCGCACAAATGCCGCATGCTTAGCCGACTGAACACCTTTGTCGACGGCAGTGCGGACGGAGCGTTTCGGTTGCCACACCGCCGCCCGATCAAGCCACAGGCCGGGGAAGGTGCGGGAGCGTAGCAGACCGTCGTCATCGGGGGCGAGTTCACGGTAACAACCGCGCGAGAGGTGGCGCCAGAGGAGTTGCCGGGGTTGCAATTGGACGGTGAGGTATTCGCGCACTCCGGCCTTGCGATAGAGGTCGAGTTTGATGCCGAGGCCGCGCGAGAGGCTGGAGCCGCTGATCTCCACAATCAACTCCGGGGCGCCGGCGGGATAAGCGCCGTCGAGAGTGGATTGGCCGCCAGATTCGGGCAGAATGCGCAGGAAGAGATCCGGCTGGGGAACATCGTCCGGACCCATCTTCCAGGTGCAATCGATACCGGTATGGCAGCCGGGGGTATGGCTTTTGTAGGCCAACAGCCAGTCAATCATTTCGGTGTGGGCGTCCGAGTGAAAAGCGCTTAGGGGAGAGGGCATGAAGAAGACCGTTCCACCTATCAATTCCGCATGCTTCAGCCGCGGCATGGCTTCCCAGCGGCGGAGGAATTCCGCGCTGTTGAGGCGGTCTCCTTCCCGAAGCGGCGGCGGCAGCGCAATGCCCATGGTTTCGGGTGGCGGTGGCGTTCATACTGGCGAATCCTGATTCAGCCCAACATGCCTAGTCGACCAGTTCCGCCAACCCCTGCCGCCGCCGATCCACCCGTAAGCTCGTGACATCGGGCCGCGAATAGTGGCCCGCCGGATCGAAGTTCTGCCGCTCTTCGAGCACCCGCCGATAGTCAATGGAGGCCACATACACGCCCTCTTCGGCCGCCGCTGGGGCAATGATCCACTCGCCATCCGGACCCGCCAGGCACGATCCCCCATTGGCCGAAACGCCCGCCGCGCGCACCGCCTCCCGCCACTCCCCGGCACCTACATCCTCCGGCCGCAGCAGCCCCGACACCGAAGCCACGTAAGATCGTGATTCAAGCGCGATAAACCGCGTAATGTCCTTCGTATTGCGCTCACTGCCTGGCCACACCGCCACGTGCAGATTCTCGCCCTGCGCATACAGGGCCGCCCGGGATAGCAGCATCCAGTTCTCCCAGCAATTCAAGCCACCCACCGTGAACGCCCCCAGCGCATGGGTCCGCAACCCATGGCCATCGCCCATGGACCAGACCAGTCGCTCCTCATAAGTCGGCATCAGCTTACGATGAACGGAGCCGATCTTGCCCTGCGGATCGATGTAAATCAGCGAACAATACAGGCTGTGCCCGCCCCGGTCCACGGCGCGCTCAATCGTCCCCAAATAGACGGCGATCCGGTGCCGGGCGGCCGTCGTGCAGATTTCGTTTAAGTGACCCGCCTCCGGTTGCACCGCCTGCGACGCATATTCGGCAAAGATCTCTTTCTGCAGGGCGCTGTTAAACCGGGCGCCATCTGTAAGTTCCACCCAAAACGGATAGCCCGGCACCAAGGCCTCGCCAAAGGCCACCAACTCACATTTCTGCCGCGCCGCTTGCTCGATAAAGGCATTTACTTTGTCGAGTGTCCGCGCCCGGTCGAGCCATACGGGCGCGATTTGCGCCAAGCCGATGGTAAGTTCGGTATCCATGGCGTCACTGTAGCAAGTTAAGGGAATAATTCCGCCACCCAGCCGGATAGAATTGTTCTAGATGCGCTTACTCTTTGCCATTTTGTTCGCTGCCGCCCCTTTGCTGGCCCAAAAGCTCGATCCCGTCCAATGGCGGGCCGAAGCCCCCTTGGGCGCGGCGCCCGGCAGCACCGTGCTCATCAAGGTCAACGCCACCATTGAGCCCGGCTGGCATCTCTATTCCCTTACCACGCCGCGCCCGTCCATCCCCACGACGTTCACCTTGGCCGATAATCCAATCTTCGCCACCGCCGATGCCTACCAAATGAAGCCAGCGCTCAAAGTGGACCCCAACGGCGCTCAGGCGGAGCAGTTTACCGACAACGCCGAGTTTTACCTGAAGGCCGCCTTGAAGCCCGATGCCCCGATGGGCGTCGCCACCGTCACCGTGCAAATTCGCTACGCCGCCTGCGACGACAAGCAATGCCTGCCGCCCAAAAAGAAGACCGCCGAATTTACGCTGAATGTCGCAGCCGGCACGCCCGCCTCGCCAACTGACCCTCCCGCCGGCTACACCGCTGGCACCGGTCGTACGGAGATCGGCCGCACGGAGACCGGCGCGGCCGAAAAAACCCCCGAAAAGCCGACGGAGAAGCCGCTGCAAGCACCCGCCGCCCCGGAAGGCCTCGCCCAGTTCCTGCTGGTCGCCTTCGGGTTCGGGCTCGCCACCATCTTCACGCCCTGCGTCTTTCCGATGATCCCCATCACGATGTCCTTCTTCCTTAACCAGCCACAATCGACGCGCGCGCAACAGGTGAAGCAAGCCGTTATCTTCTGCCTTGGCATCATCGTTCTCTTCACCGGCATGGGCCTCACCATCACCGCTCTCCTCGGTTCTTCCGGCGTGAAACAATTCGCCTCTAACCCGTGGATCAACGGCTTCATCGGCCTGATCTTCCTGGCACTGGGCCTGAGTCTATTGGGCGCTTTCGAACTGACTCTGCCAAGCGGTCTACTTACCAAACTCAATGCGGCCAGCTCCGGCGGCGGCACCCTCAGCACCTTGCTCATGGGCCTCACCTTCGCCCTCACCTCTTTTGCCTGCGTCGGTCCATTCATGGGCGCCATCCTCGCCGCCAGTGTCACTGGTGACAAGTTACAGCCCACCCTGGGCATGGCCAGTTTTGCCACCGGCCTCGCCTCGCCGTTTTTCCTACTGGCGCTCTTCCCCAGTGTGCTCGCCAAGATGCCACGCGCCGGTGCCTGGATGGTGCGGATCAAGGTCGTGTTCGGCTTCGTCGTCCTGGCCCTGATGTTTAAATACCTCTCCAACATCGACGTGGTTCTGCAATTGAACTTACTGCCACGCGAACGCTTTTTAGCCATCTGGTTCGTTCTGTTCGCCCTGCCCGGCCTCTACCTGCTCGGCTTCCTCCGCATGGAAGGTATTAATAAAGACGAAGAAGTAAGCGTACCGCGCCTCCTGGCCGGAATCGTCTTCCTTGCCTTCAGCTTCAACCTTTTGCCGGGCATGTTCGGCGCGAACTTAGGCGAACTTGAATCTTATGTGCCAGTCGCCAAAGAGACCGCCGGCGGCGGGTCCTCGGCCAGCAGCGGGCTCACCTGGATGAAGAACGACCTCGCCGGCGCTCTGGCTAAGGCGAAAGCCGAAAACAAAGTCGTCTTCGTCAACTTCACCGGCTACGCCTGCACCAACTGCCATTGGATGAAAGCCAATATGTTCACCCGCCCCGACGTGAACGCCGCCATGCGCGAGATGGTCTTGGTAGATCTCTACACCGACGGCACCACGCCCGAGGACGAGGCCAATCAGAAGCTGCAAGAGAGCAAATTCCAAACCGTGGCGATACCCTATTACCTGATCATGAACTCCGACGAGAAGGTCCTGGCCGCTTACCCTGGCCTCACCAAGGACCCCGCCACTTGGCTCAAGTTCCTGTCGGCGGGAAAATCGTAGCCGATAAGCAACCAATTCCTTCTCTCGATGGCCGCAAACCAGTGGAGATGATTTCCTGTTCACTCTCTGATAAACGGCGCACCTTCACGATTCTGGGCCGAATCGTATTTAGCAATCGCGGAGATCAGATCCTCATTCGCATCGGCTCGTCGTCTCCTCAACATTGAGACGCCCCCGAGGTTAAAGCAACCCGCCGCTTACGCGAGCGGGCTCAATTACCGCCCGAAGAAGCTGCGGACCGGGGTGGGCGGTGCGGTGCCCTTGATGCCTCGCCAGAGGATTTCGTTCATCACGTCGTCATCGATCTCATCGGCTTCGCTGAAGTCGAAGGCGTTGCTGCGCTTCACCAGCGCGGCGGTGGCCGGCGTGGCGACATTGCGCTCATCCAGGGGGTGCGTGGGCTTCACTGACTCGTACGGCTTCAGGTCCGGCTTGGTGGCGAAGGCGTTCCACATGGGACGGGCGGCGGCGTCGAATTGGGTCATCGGCTTCATGCCTAGAATCAGCTCGATGGTGCGCAGCATCGACGTGGTGTTGTACATCGTCGAATCGATAATGCCGCGGCGGGTGTAGGGCGATAGGACGTAGGCCGGGGAGCGGTGGGAGTCGACGTGGTCGGGGCCGTTTTGGGCGTCGTCTTCGAGGACGAAGATGGCGGTTTTGGCCCAGAACTTACTTTTCGAAACGGCGGCGACAATCTGGCCCAGCGCCCAGTCGTTATCGGCCATGGCGGCGCGCGGCGTGTACTTGCCGGCGGCGAGGCCGGAGGTATGGTCGTTGCCGATGCGCAGGAAGATGAGCTTGGGTAAGTTGCCGTTGGCCTCGAATTGCTTCAACTCGTCGATGAAGATCTTGGCGCGGTCGACATCGAGATAGTCGAGGTCAAAGCCGCGGAAGGCCATGTTGGTGACGGGCCGCAGAATCGGATCGCGCACTTGCTTGATGCCCACCGGACCATTTTCGCTCCACCAGCCGTAATTGCGCATCGTGACGCCGGCGGCTTGGGCATTCGACCAAAGGTAGCCCGCCGGGGGAATGGCAGCGGGTTCGCCACCTTCGTAGTCATAGTGCTTGCGGCGGCCACCGTAGCTATTGGGCCACATTTTCTGCACATAGTCGTTGGCGATGGCGGAGGTGGTCCAGTTATGTCCGTCCGCACTGACATCGGCGTTGACGTAGAAGTTATCGAGCAGGACAAACTCCTTGGCGAGCTTACGGTGGTTGGGCGTATTCGATTCGTCGAAGAGCGCTAAGTTGGGGTCGCCGTTGCCTATGCCTAAGTTGCCCAGCACCTGGTCGTAAGTGCGATTCTCTTTGACGATATAAATTACATGCTCAATGGGCGAGGGGTCGCCCACTTTACCGGGGATGGGATTTCCGGCGGGGATATTCACCTGGTCGAGTAACTCGTCGCGATAGGGCGTATTGGCCATCACACGTTTCGTGTAAGCAGTAAGTGCCTCGTCGTTGAAAGGGTCAATCACCGAGATCGTGCCGGTCTGGATGCGGCCGACATATTCGACGGCGGCATTGCCCAAGTGGACCGGGGCGGGCTTGCTCGCGGGGTTCGGGCCATTCGGATTCGGGAAACTGCGTTCGCCACGGCCATTCATGACGAGTAATCGGCCATCCTTCAAGCTGCGCGCGGCTACCGGATACCAGCCCGTGGGGATGAAGCCTTGCACGCGGCTGCGCCGGGCAGAGACATCGACCACGGCCACGGCATTGGCATCGGAGCAGACGACGTAAAGTGTGGATTGGTCAGCGCTGAGCGAGAGTGCGGTGGGCGTCATGCCGGCGGGTTGGCGCGGGAAGAGGGCGACGTTGATGGACTCAAGATTCCTCACCTCGCCACGGTCGTTGACGGCGAGTACGTCCACCCGGTTGGTGTTGGCGGCGGTGACGAAAAGGCGGTATTTCCAGTCGATTTTGACGTTTTCGGCCTTCTCTTCATCAGTGAGGTTAGGCTGGCGGTCGCTCCAGACCATGCCGGTGGGGTGGGGGCCGGTACGGGTCATCCCGAGGGACTCGCCGGTTTCGGCCTTGTGCTGGTAGACGGCGGCGTTGGCCCAACTGGAGACGAAGAAGCTTGCGCCCAGCGGATGGAAGAGGATCTGGTAAGGGCGGCGGCCGGTCTTGATGCGCTCGATGACGCGGCCGGATTGCGGGTTGATGACGATCACCTGGTCGCGGTAGAGGAGCGTGGCGTAAAGCAAGCGGTCGTTGGGCGATAGCTGGACGTCGCCGACAAAGTCCTCGTGCGTGCGGCTGGCGGCGGGCGTGACTTCGAAGGTGCGAGTGTTGGTGAGGACCCCGGCTTCGGACAGGCTGAACTCATAGACCGCCGACTGTGCGCCGCCGCCCACGTAGACCTGCCGGCCGTTCTGCGTCATCGACATGCCGAGCCAGGCGTCGGGAACTTTCGCGCGGGACTTCTCTTCGAGGCCCGGCAAAGCCAGGACGGCGATCGAGGGCGGGTTATAGCCCTGGTGCAGCACCAGCATGTGCTTGCCGTCGGGCGTAACCAAGCTGGTGGTGGGCATCGTGTCGAGCGGAATCTGCCGGCCGGCCGGGTCGATGCGCCAGCCGTTAGGGATCAGCACGCTGCCGTCGGTTTGCTTGCCGAGCCTTTGGAGAGGCGAGGGTTGCGAGACTAAGTAGACCGCCGCGCCGGCGAGGGTGACAAATAGAATTGCTTTCTTCATGCGGCCACTATTTTAGCGCCCTAAGATGTCGATGGCGTTACCAGAAGAGCTTCAAGCCCAACTGGAACTGCCGGGGGTCGAGGGCGGAGGTGTAGGCGAGGGGCGTCGAGGCCGTCGAACGGTTGGCGGTGATGGGGCTCGGGAGGGTGGACACCGGCACGTCGCCCACGATGTTATTCACGGCGCGGAAATTCGTGCGGTTGAGTAAGTTGAAGCCTTCGGCCAAGAACTCGAGAGCCGTATTTTCACGCGTGCCGAAGTGGAAGCGGCGGGAGATGCGTAAGTCGACGCTTGAGTAATTGGGACCTTGGCCCATGTTACGGCCCAGGGTGGCGGGGCGCTTGTTGTTGACGTAGGTATCGCCCTGGTTGTCGACGCCGGTGAGCACGTTAAAGGGGCGCCAGGAGTTGTGGATGAAGATGGGGGCGAGGCTCCAGTCCTTGACGAACTTCGACTTGGCTTGCGACTGGTAGACGGCATGGAAGACGGTGCGGTGTTTCTGATGGAAAGGAGAAAGCGCGCGCTCGGCACGGAAATTGAGTTGGTCCTGCGGGGAGTAATCGGAGTTGAAGTCGGTCGACTCGTCGATGGCGCGGGAGAAGGTCTGGTTAAAGTTGAACGAGAAGCCCTTGGAGAAGCGTTTGGAGACTTGCAGGATGCCGGCGTGATAGAAAGAATTGGCGTCGGAAACGGCTTGGTTGAGCTGGAGCAGCAGGGGATTGGGCCGGACGAAGGTGGGGCGGCCATCGGGCAGGCGCTGGCCGGAGTAAGCCACGTTGCGGCCGCTATTGCGGGCCAGGTGCGCGGCGCGGTTGAAGTTATACCCCAGGGAAACGGCGAAGCCGCCGATTTGGCGCTCCACTTCGAAGCTGGCTTGGTGGGCCCAGGGATTAACGAAACCGGGATCGATGCCGAAGACCACGGAGCCGGGCAAGTTGGGGCCGATGCGGATGCCGAATTGGCCGAGGTCGGCTTCTGAGATTTGCCGCCTGCCGATGACGCCCTGCGCGGTAAGGGTCTGGAAGACGGTCGCCGAAGTGACGAATTGATTATTGCGCGGGTCGCGGAAGATGGCGCTCGATGGAGTAAGTAACACCTGATTGATGAAGCGGCCGGAAAGCGGATCGGCGACGCCGGCGATTTGGCCATTTACCTGAGAATAATACAGGCCATAACCACCGCGAATGGCCGTTTTTTGGTCGTTACCCGGAGCCCAGGCGAAGCCCAGGCGCGGGCCAATGTTGTTGTAGTCGCGGGGCACGATCGGATTGTGGCGCTCCACTTCGTAGCGCAGGCCGCCGTTCAAAGTCAGGTGCGAATTGACGCGCCAGGTGTCCTGGACGAATAAGTTATACCGCGTGGTGGTGATCTTGTAATTGGGGTCGCCAAAGCCCTGTTGATAGAGTTCGGGGATACCCAGCGCGTAAGACTGCAGGGCGGTGATGGGCTGGCTGAGAACGGGGATCAGCCGTTGTTGACCGGAGCTGGCGAGCAGGCCGCCGAGCGTGGTGGCGATGTTGGGGTCGCCGGTGGCCGATTGCAGCACCAGGGCGAGCGGAATGCGGGAGCCGAAGGTGAAACGCCCGCCGAGGAAGGTATCGGATTGTTGGTTGACGCGCGTGGGGTTGATATCCCAACCGAACTTCAGGCTGTGCTTACCGGAAACATAAGAGAAGTTCTGCAGGGCCTGATAGTGGCGTTCGATGTTGCGGTAAGGAACGAAGATCTGACGGCCAAAGAAGCCGAAGCCGTTGATGTTGATCTCGGGGCCGTTGGGGTCGTTGGGTAGGACCTTGAGGCGGTTGTAACCCCACTGAGCGCGGGTTTCCATAATCCAGCGCGGATTAAAGATGTAAGTGTCGGAAATGGCGCCGGTGAGGTCGGTTTGGTTTACGGAACGACCGCGGTTGAAGCCATCGAGGGCACCGAAGGCGTTGTTGTTGGAAGGATTGTTGGTGTAATTGGCGCGGAAAAAGAGGCTATGGTTGTCGTTGAAACGGACGTCGTATTTGCCCGAGAGTTGATGGTTGCGTTCAGAGAAGGGGAAGCGGCCGGAGTTTTCGTTGAAGAGACGGGGGACAGCGGGGTTGTTGCCGGGGACGAGCAAGGAGCGGCCTTGGCGGGCGAGCCCCACCAGGGCGGGGCTGCCGGTGGCTTCGAGAAAATTGAGGAGGTCGGTTTGACCCTGGGGCAGGCGGTTGAAGACCGAACGGTCCTGCAGGATGGGGATAAAGTTGGTTTCCTGGCGGCTCAAGCGTTCATAGGCCAAGAAGAGGAATTGCTTGTCCTTGACGAGCGCACCGCCGGCGGTGGCACCGGCCTGGACGCGGGTGAAGGCGGACTTCCCCGGGTCGAAGTAATTGCGGGCCTGAATGTTGCGATGGCGCAGGAAGCCAAAGACGTTGCCTTTCCACGTATTGGTGCCGGACTTCGAAATGATGTTGATGACACCGCCGGAGGCATTGCCAAACTCGGCGGAGAACGAGTTGCGGTTCATCTGGAACTCTTGCGCGGCTTCCTGAGAGAAGGTGGGACGCACACCACCGGAGACGCCGTAGTTTTCGAGGCCATCAATGAAGAAGCCGTTGCCGCGGCCGTTGGAGCCGCCGAAGCTGAGGCCGGAGTTGGGAGTCTGGATGGGACGGAAGCTGGTGTCGTCGGCGAGATTCTGGGTGGAGACGACGCCGGGGGCGAGGAGGGCAAAGTCGAGGAAGTTACGCTTGTTGATGGGCAGGTTCGTGATGGAGCGCTGCTCGATGGTGTTCGCTTGCTGAGTGCGTTCCACCTCGACGGCGGCGGCCTCGGCGGTGACGACAATCTCGGTGGCGACGGCGCTGGGCGCAAGCGTCAGGTTGAGGCTAACCACGTCGCCGACGCGAACTTCGACGCCTTCGAGCACCTTGGTGCCAAAGCCGGCCGACTCAACGCGCAGCTTGTAGTTGCCAGGCGGCACCAGAGGAATAGCGAATTCGCCCTGGCCGTTGGCATCGGCCAAGCGGGTGAAGCCGCGCTCGGCATTGAGCAAGGTAAGCCTGGCTTGGGCAATCGCTTGGCCGGTGCTATCGGTAACCACGCCGCGGACGTCGCCGGCGTTGCTAGTAGCCTGGGGAAGGGCCAGGGGGGTGCAGAAAAGGGTAACCATCACAACTCGGTGAAGCATAGGCGTTTGGCTGAAAAATTAGCATGACTGGGCGGGAAAAGCTACCATCCGGTTACAGTTTCAGCGAGGATCGGGTGCCCGAGGATGACAAAATGAGCCCAGAACTGTTTCATTCTATTGGGCTCAATGAATCAGGCTCCGACAGTTTGGAGTAACTAAATGTTTTTAATTTACTTCTGACCAACAAGGTTTTTGGGTGAAGTGGTGAGAGGGGCGGGCGAAAAGAGCAGTGAACGGCATTTGCGGTACGATTTGTTAAGCGACTTAACTTTGGAGGACCCCCGTTTGAAGCATCCCGCAATTCCCTATGTCCTGCCAATGGCCGTGTTTTTGGGCATCTTGGCGATTCAGAGTTACCTGGCACCTTTGGGGTCATTCGAGTTTCCGCTCCGCGTCCTGGTGCTGACCGGGGTGCTCTGGTTCTTCTCGCGGCACGTGATTTCCTTCCGTTGCGTGCGCCCGTTGCAGAGCATTCTGTTGGGCGTGGCGGTCTGCGCGATGTGGGTGCTGCCGGACCAGCTATTCCCCGGCTACCGGACGCATTGGCTGTTTTCGAGCGTGGGGACGCTGAATACTTCGATTGACCTGAACCTGCTGTCGAATCCCATGGTCCTGTTTTTTCGGACGATTCGCGCGGCGGTGCTGGTGCCGATTATCGAGGAGCTGTTCTGGCGGGCTTGGATGATGCGTTGGCTGATCAAGCCGGAGTTTGAGACGGTGCCGCTGGGGGCGTATTCGGCGCAGGCGTTCTGGATTGTGGCAGCCTTGTTCGCTTCCGAGCACGGCGCGTTTTGGGAAGTGGGGCTCTTATGCGGGGTGATCTACAATTGGTGGATGGTGAAAACGAAGAGCCTGGGGGATATGATTCTGGTGCACGGGGTGACGAATCTTTGCCTAAGCGTCTTTACGGTGATGACGAAGCAGTGGCAGTATTGGCAGTGAGATGACGGCGGAGCAGATCTTCCAGTTCGTAAGCACGCTGGTGTTGCCCGGGTGGCTGTTGTTGGTGGTGGCGCCGCGCTGGCGCTTCACCCAGCCGGTGGCCGCGGTGGGTTTGCCTTTGGTTTTGGCGGTGGCTTACGCGGTGCTGTTGGGGCAGCATTGGGGAGAAGGCGACGGGGGCTTTGGGAGCCTGGCAGACGTGGCGAAGCTGTTCGCCAATCCCAATGTGCTGTTGGCGGGGTGGATCCACTATCTGGCTTTCGATTTGTTCACAGGGGCTTGGGAAGTGCGGGATGCGCTAAAGCACGGGGTGCCGCATTGGGTGATGGCGCCTTGCCTGTTGTTGACGTTTCTGTTTGGGCCGGTGGGGTGGTTGTTGTATTTCGGTGTGCGGTACGGGATGCGGCGGGTTTGGATGGTTTAGGCGCGCGGCCGGATAACTGTCACTCGAGGTCGCAGACATACACCTGGGTGATGCCCGTCCGGTCGCTGCCGAAGGCGATCCGTGTCTCATCCTGGCTCCAGGATGGATGTGGATGTGTCCACTGCGGGCCGTACACGGTGTCGGTCGCGGCTTCCATCCAACTGAGGGTCCCGCCTGTTTTGGCGGCACTGCGGGCGGCCGCGAAGTCCTCGGCCAGGGCGTACCGGGAAGTCTTCCACTGGCTCCCCCCGTTGGTGGCGCCGCTGTCGCAAATGAACTCGCGCTCCCCGGTGGCGACCTCGATGATATGGATCCCTTGGTCGGGGTGGTTGGTATCGCACAGCACCCGCGAGCCGTCGGCGCTGGGCGCGATGTGCCAGGCGTTGAAGTCGGAAATGGTCGTGATTTGGCGGGTGGTCCAGTCCATGCGGCACAGCTTGTCGGGCCACACGGTAAACACCATGTCGCCGGTGTCGCCCAGGAACGTCTCATGCACCACGAACTCATCGTTGCCATGCTCATACAAGCACTCAAGCCCCGTACCATCGCGCCGGATCCGGTGCATCCGCGGTGCCGGATCGCCCGCAAATTCAATCCACTCGGGCTCCAGCGGATGGAATTGCGGATGGATCACCGTCCGCGGGTAGGCGATGAACTCCCCGCTGGACCCATCCATCCGCGCCACGGCGAGGCCGTTCTGCCCGTCGCGCTTCATCGCCGCCGTCAGCCATTCGCCATCGGCGCTAATCGACGGCTCGCCCACCGACGCGCCCGCGAAATCGGCGATCAAGCGCTCGGCCAGCGTATACCGGTTGATCGCAAATAATGAACCCTCCCGGGTAAAGATCAGCTCATTCCCCTGCGGCGATAGTGCCGGCGAGTAAGGATGGATCCCCGGTCCGAAGGTCATCTGGCGAAAGCCATCTGGATCGGTCTCCCACAGTTGAGCGCTCCCCGATTCGTAAGAAATGAAAAACATCCCGCCTTCGGGATAGAACGAACTTTGCAAGAAGTAAGTGGGATGGGATATCGCTTCGAACCGAGTAACTTGCCGCGGCTCTCGCCTAGCCCCCGGCGTCAGCCGGGGGGTTCCGGCTCCGTTCACGCGAGCCCCAAATACAAATCCCGCCCCTTCACTAAATTGGCAATTTTCCGGTCCGCAATCGAGCGCTTCAGCATCCAAAACCCGCAATCCGGGTGCACCCAACCTAAGCGCCCCACGCCGATTCGCTGTTCGATTAACTCCATCCGCTTGGCAATTTGATCCGGCGACTCAATGTGGTTCACCTTGATATCGATGACACCCAAACCCATCGAGATCTTCGAATCGACATTCTTCAAGGCATCCAGATCTTCCACCGGACGATGGGCTAACTCGAGCACTAAGTGGTCCACGTTAAGGGCATTCAAAAATTCTACTAAAGTGGCCCAATGGCCAGCCTGGATCGTTTGTCCGCCGTAGTTACCGAAACATAAGTGCACCGCGCGCCGGCCCTTGATTTTTGCCAGCACCCGGTTAATCGCCCGGGCCGCCATCGGCGCGTCTGCCGGGTTACCCGGGATATTGGCTTCGTCGACTTGAATGCAGTCGCAAGGTAAGTCCGCCACTTGGTCGGCGAGGACATCGGCCAAGGCCATGAGCATGGTCTCGAAGTCCGGATAGTGGTTATCGAGTAGGGTCCGGGCCAACATGTAGGGGCTGGTGACCGTAAACTTAAACGGCCCCCCGGCCACGGACGCTGCCAACTCGCAGTCAGCGAGTAAGTTCAGCGAGCCCTCGCTCAAAGGCCCTTCGATCACGCCCGCGGCTTTGCGCCGGAATTTCATAGAGGACTTAGCCGCAAAAGCCTCGTGGTCGCTCCGTCCCACCTCAGTGCGAATCCCGCCCATCGGCCGGATAAAATACTCGATCATCCCGTTCGTGTCAGGGTGATTGATGTCGAAGCGATAGAGTTCGCCGTCGGTGGGTAAGTCGATGCCGGCTTGGCGCTGAAAGTCAAAAACGACTCGCGTCGCGTCTAAGCGGGCCTGCTCGCTCGGCAGCGCGGCGAGCCAATCGGGGACCGGATAGGACCCCACGGTCGTAGTAAGAATGCGTGGTTGTGACATGGATAATTAATTAAACAACGTAAGGTTTGCGATAGTCGCGCGTGATCAACTTATCGGCTTCGACATCGCCCGCGAATTTCCGCTTGGCGTCGTCCCAAGTGAGCTTCCGGCCCACCCGGTAACTGATATTCGCCATGTGGCAAAGCGCCGCCGCGCGCGCGCCGATTTCGATCTCGGCATTTAAGTCAGAGCTCTTCCGGGAGCGGCAAGCCTTCAAGAAATTCTCCATATGCGCCTTGGTATCGTAACCGGTCGGTTGCGGCTTTTCGTCGAGAATCTTCTCGCTGCCTTCGCCCTTGAAGACCTGGAAGCCGTTGCTGTCGATATTCATATAGCCGTCAGCGCCGAAAAAGATATTGCCCACGGTATTCGTGCCGCGCCGGAGTAAGTAGCTTTCCGGGCCAGTGAGTAAGCCGCGCACTTCGAATTGCGCCTGCACGTCGCCGAAGTCGAAAGTCGCCAATTGAGTATTGGGCGTTTCTTGATCGTCCTCATACAGGAACTTACCGCCCGTGGAAGTTACAGTCCTGGGCAGGCTGGTCTTACCCAGGCCCCACAGGCAGATGTCCATTTCGTGGACGCCCTGGTTCCCGATATCGCCATTGCCGGTATCCCAGAACCAGTGCCAGTTATAACGGAAGCGATTCCAGGTAAAGGGCCGCAGCGGCGCGGGCCCCAGAAACTGATCCCAGTCGATCCCCGGCGGCACCGGCTCCTCCGGCGTCCGCCCAATCGACTTACGGCGCTTGTAACATAGGCCTTTCGCCAGATATACCTTGCCGATGATACCTTCGCGGAGTAACTGCATCGCCCGCATGTTATGAAACGTCGACCGGCTCTGCGAACCGATCTGGACCATCCGCCCGGTCTTGCGAGCGACCTCCACCATCCGGTAGCCCTCGTGGATATTGTAGCTAGCGGGCTTCTCGCAGTAGACGTCCTTACCGGCCTCCGCCGCCCGGATCATCGACAGGGCATGCCAGTGGTTGGGCGTCGCAATCGAGACCGCGTCGATGTCCTTGGAGGCGAACATCGCCCGCATGTCGCCGAACTCTTTGGCCTTCGGCTGGCTTTCGCGGGTGATGAGCGCGTTGTTTTTCTCCAGCGCCGCCTGGTTCACATCGCAAAGCGCGGCCACCTGCGCGCCTGGGATCTGGAGGTAAGTCTTGAGATGGTCGCCCCCTCGGCCCCCGAGCCCGACAATGCCCATCTGCACCCGGTCATTGGCGCCCATCACCCGCGAGGCAGACGCAGCCATCACGGCACCTTGAAAGAATGTACGGCGGTTCACCCTGCTAGTGTATCAAGGGCGAGTCTAATTCTCGTGCAGCGGTCGCCGGCGGACTTTATCCGCGGTCACGACCGCGAAAAAGCCTGACCAAGAATCTTCTGATTGTATGGTTTCGAGAACAATCCGGCAGAACTCTACCCTGTCCTTGCCCTCAAGGCGAAACAGAATGATTCCGCAGGTTGCCGGTAGCCGGTCGCGAAACGTCAGTTGACCGAAGCCTTTGTCGAGGGTCAGGTGCGTGGCGCTCTCCGCCATGCACACTGCCAATACTTCAGGATCTGAGGAAGAAGAGTGACTACGGCAGATTTCGAGAACTTCAAAGCCGGCCTGCACCAGAACTCGTACCGCGGCGGCGGGAAAGTGCTCGTCCGCGACCAGTTTCACGCGACTTGAGGTTCTCGGCAGGCCTCTTTTTCGAGAAGCTCAGCCAAGTAGAGTCGACATGCCTGAAGGGATTCTGCTTGGAGGTTCGGGTAAGAGTCCAGAAGATCCTCTTCGGTCCAACCAGAAGCCAAGAAGTTTACGATGACCTCAACCGAGATCCGAGTTCCCTTGATGGTGGGCTTACCGAACAGAATGTTCGAATCACGGACGATGTATTCACGCCACTCCATAGGAATAGCTTACTACTTCTTGGCGATATCCACCCGGACCTGGGCGCGCTTGAGGGCATTCAAGGCGCGGGCAAAGTCGACGTTTTCGACCGTGCTGGCCAAGCGGGCTTGGGCGCGCTTCAGCGATTCTTCCGCCCGGGCGCTGTCGACGACGTCAGGGTTTTCGGCGGCGTCGGTGAGGACGCGGACCAAGGTCGGCTGGACTTCCACCCAACCGCCGTGGATGGCCATCACTTCATCGCGACCGTCGGCCGCTTTGTAGCGCAAGACGCCCGAGGTGAGCGAAGAGAGCAGCGCGGCGTGGCCGGGCAGGATGCCGAGTTCGCCGTCGGCGCCGGGGATATTCGCCTCAGTGCAGGTGACCTGGATCACCAGCTTTTCGGGCGTTGCGACTTCGAGTTCAAACGTAGCTGCCATGGCGCTAGCCCTGCTTCATCTTGGCGGCCTTCTCGATGGCCTCTTCGATGCCGCCCACCAGGTAGAAGGCCTGCTCCGGCAGGTCGTCGTGCTTGCCGTCGCAGATTTCGTTGAAGCCGCGGATGGTGTCCGCCAGCTTGACGTACTTGCCGGGGAAGCCGGTGAACTGTTCGGCCACGAAGAAGGGCTGCGAAAGGAAGCGCTGGATCTTGCGGGCGCGCGACACGGTGAGCTTGTCGTCTTCGGAGAGTTCGTCGATGCCGAGAATGGCGATGATGTCCTGCAGGTCCTTGTAGCGTTGCAGGATCTGCTTCACGCGCTGAGCGGCATCGTAATGGACTTGGCCCACGATGCGCGGATCGAGGATGCGCGAGGTGGAAGTGAGCGGGTCGACGGCGGGGTAGATGCCCAAGGCCGCGATTTCACGCGAGAGATTCGTCGTGGCGTCCAAGTGGGTGAACGCGGTGGCCGGGGCCGGATCGGTATAGTCGTCGGCGGGCACGTAGATGGCTTGCACCGAAGTGATGGAGCCCTTCTTGGTCGACGTAATGCGCTCTTGCAGCGCGCCCATCTCGGAAGCCAGGTTGGGCTGGTAACCCACGGCCGAAGGCATGCGGCCTAAGAGTGCCGATACCTCGGAGCCGGCTTGGGTGAAGCGGAAGATGTTGTCGATGAAGAGCAGCACGTCCTGGTTCTGCTCGTCGCGGAAGTACTCGGCGACGGTGAGGCCGGTGAGGCCGACACGGAGGCGCGCTCCGGGAGGCTCGGTCATCTGGCCGTAGATCAATGCGGCTTTGCTCTTGGTGTAGTCATCGGGATCGATGACGCCGGACTCGGACATTTCGAGCCAGAGATCATTGCCTTCGCGAGTGCGCTCGCCCACGCCGGCGAACACCGACACGCCGCCGTGGCCTTTGGCGATGTTGTTGATCAGCTCCATGATAATGACGGTTTTGCCCACGCCGGCGCCGCCAAACAGGCCGATCTTTCCGCCCTTCACGTAGGGCTCAATAAGGTCGATGACCTTGATGCCCGTTTCGAGCATCTGCGATTCGGTGGACTGCTCATCGAAGGACGGAGCTGCACGGTGAATCGGGTAGCGCTTCGCAGTGTTGACGGGTCCGCGCTCGTCGATCGGCTGGCCCAGCACGTTGAGCACGCGGCCCAGCACTTCGTTGCCGACCGGTACGGATACCGGCGCGCCGAGCGATTCAGCCTTCATGCCGCGCACCAAACCTTCGGTGGGCTGCAAGGCGATCGTGCGCACGCGGCCTTCGCCGATGTGCTGCGCGATCTCGCAGACGATGTCGATCGGCGTCGGCACATTGAAGCCTTCGCTGGTGATCCGGACGGCCGTATAGATCACCGGCAACTGACCATCGGGGAACTGGATGTCCACCGCGGGGCCCGAAACTTGAATTACCTTACCAACTACGGTTGCTGTCGTAGACATATTTCTTTCCTACTCCAAAGCTGCAGCGCCGCTGACAACTTCGATAATTTCCTTGGTGATGCTCGCCTGCCGGACGCGGTTCATATAGAGCGTCAATTTTTCGATCACGTCGGCGGCGTTCGAACTAGCCGCGTCCATGGCCGTCATGCGGGCGGCTTGTTCGGCGGCGATCGACTCGAGAATGGCGCGATAGACACTATTCTCGATGTATTTGGGCAATAACGTTCCGAGCAGCACGTCGGGCGACTGCTCATAAATATAATCCTGGGGCGCGTCGCCCGAGTCCTTCATTTCGATCGGCAGTAACTTGGTCTCCGTCAGCTTCTGCGCGATCACACTCTTAAATTCGTTGTAAATAAGGTAGACAGCGTCGATCTCGCCGTCGATGTAACGCTGAGTAACTCGCTGCGTGACGGCTTGCGTTTCGGCGTAAGTGAGCTTCGCAACCTTATTGACCAAGCCGATATGTTCGCCAGATAGCTTGGCGCGCTTGACGAAGAAGTCGCGGCCCTTGCGGCCCACGGCTTCGATCGTGATCTCTTTGCCGGTGTGCGCGGTCAAGAAGCGCTGCGCGGCCTTGATGAGGTTGGTGTTGAAGCCACCGGCGAGGCCGCGGTCGGCCGTCACCAGGATTAGTTGGACGCGCTTTTCCGGGCGCACGGCAAGCAAGGGCAATTCGCTGGCTTGGTCGTCACCGCGGGCGGCGCCGGAGACGCTGGCCAGCATCTGGTCGAGCATGGCGGCGTAAGGCCGGGCGGCCATCACGCGTTCCTGCGCACGGCGCAGCTTAGCCGCCGCCACCATCTTCATGGCTTTGGTGATCTGCTGCGTGTTTTTGACGCTCCGGACGCGCCGGCGAATGTCAATTAAGCTCGGCATTGCCTACTTCTTCAATTCCGCCACAAAACGGGCCTTGAATTCCTTTAAGAGCGCGTGGATGTCGGCCTCGAGCTCCTTCGAAATCTCCTTCTTATCCCGGATGGTGGAAAGCACCTTGCTGCCGGTGTTTTCGCAGTAACGGTAGAGTTCCGTCTCGAAGCGGCCAATTTGATCCACCGGCAGATCGTCGCAATAGGCTTTGGTGCCGGCGAAGATGATGAGCACTTGCTTTTCCATCGGCAGGGGCGAGAATTGCTTCTGCTTCAGGATTTCGACCAGCGCCTTACCGCGCGTCAACTGGTTTTGCGAGGCTTGGTCAAGGTCAGAACCGAACTGGGCGAAGGCCGCCAAGGCACGGTATTGGGCGAGTTCCAAACGAAGCGAACCGGCCACTTGGCGCATGGCTTTCACCTGGGCACTGCCGCCGACGCGGCTCACCGAGATACCGACGTTCACGGCCGGGCGGACGTTCGAGTTGAAGAGATCGGCTTCCAAAAAGATCTGGCCGTCGGTGATCGAAATCACGTTCGTGGGAATGTAAGCCGACACGTCCGAAGCCTGGGTTTCGATGAAGGGCAACGACGTCAGCGAACCGCCGCCGTTCTTGTCGCTCAGGCGCGCGGCGCGCTCGAGCAGGCGCGAGTGCAAGTAAAAAACGTCGCCGGGGTAGGCTTCGCGGCCTGGGGGACGGCGCAGAAGAAGCGAGATTTCGCGATAAGAAGCGGCGTGCTTCGAAAGATCGTCGTAGATGAGGAGGGCGTGCTGACCACGGTCTCGGAACCATTCGCCCATGGCGGTGCCGGCGAAGGGGGCGAGGTACTGCATGGGGGCCGGATCGGAGGCGGTGGCCGCGACGACGATGGTGTACTCCATCGCGCCGGACTCTTCGAGCGCCTTCACCACTTGGGCCACCGTGGAACGCTTCTGGCCGATGGCGACATAGATACAAATCATGTCGCCACCCTTCTGGTTCAGGATGGTGTCGAGGGCAATAGCGGTCTTACCGGTTTGGCGATCGCCAATGATCAACTCGCGCTGGCCGCGGCCGATCGGGATCATGGCGTCGATGGCCTTGAGGCCGGTCATCATCGGCTGCTTCACGGGTTGCCGTTGCAGCACGCCGGGCGCGAGGCGTTCGATGGGGCCGTATTCGGTAGTATCCAGCGGACCCTTGCCGTCGATCGGCTCACCGGTCGCGTTCAACACGCGGCCAATGAGGCCTTTGCCCACCGGCACCGACATAATGCGGCCCGTGCGGCGCACTTCGTCGCCTTCTTTAATCTCGAGATAGTCGCCCAGCAGCACGGCACCGACTTGATCCTCTTCAAGGTTCATGGCGATGCCGGCGATGCCGCGGCCGAACTCGATCAGTTCGCCGGACATGACCTTTTCGAGGCCATAGACGCGGGCAATGCCGTCGCCCACGGAGATCACTTGTCCGGTCTCACTGACGTTGACCGCCGTCTCGTAATTTTCGATTTCGCTTTTCAGCAGTTGCGTGATTTCGTCCGCGCGAATGGCCATGGGGGTCCTTTTGTTATCCGTTCACCAGCTTGCGGCGCAGCGTAGCTAATTGCCCGCGCACCGAGCCGTCATAAATCAACGAGCCGATTTTGGCCACCGCGCCGCCGATCAAGGCGTCGTCCTGTTGGTAAGTGGCCAGAATGCTTTTGCCCGACAAACGGCCGAGCGCCGCTTCGAGCTGAATCTTCTGTTCCGGCGCCATCGGCTGGGCCGTCGTAATCTCCGCGCGCGCCACGCCGTGGCGTTCATCCACCACTTGCTGAAAGCTGCGCTTGATCTCTTTCAAAATCGTTATGCGGCCATGGTCGCTGACCACTTTGAGCAGGTTGGCCGTTACCGGCGAGCCACCCAATTGGGCCGAGAGCTTTTCGAGAATCGTGCGCTTCTGGTTGAGCGAGACGGCGGGCGAGCGGAGGATGCGCACCAAGTCCGGGGACCCGGCCATTGCGGCGAGGATGGCGTCCAAATCGGCGATCACCTGCTCGGGCTTGGTGGAGCACTGCGGCGCGAACACCACTTCGGCGAGGGCGCGCGAGTATCGGCTGGCTACGGCTAGCGACATCGTATTTTAGTTCTTGACCTTTTCGAGATCTTGGATGAAAGCGCTGACGAGGCCCTTACTCTGGCCATCGGACAGGCCGGCCCGGATACGGCCGGCGGCCAATTCCAGGGCGAGCGACGCGGCGTGGGCCGAAAGCTCGGCCTTGGCCTGCTTGGTAGCGCTGGTGATTTCCTGCTCGGCAGAGGCTTGCACCTTAGCCAAAGTCTGCGCCGTTTCGGCTTCCAGGCGCTTACCTTCGCTTTGCATTTCGGCGCTCGCGTCGGCCTTCATTTGCTCAATTTCTTTGCCCAAATTCGCGATGCGGGCTTCCATCGACGCGGCGCGCGCATCGGCGTCGGATTTGGTTTTCTGGGCGTCGGAGATGTCCTTCAGAATGCCGGTGGCGCGTTCCTGAAAGAAGGGCACGCCCTGCTTGGCGAAGAGATAGCCAACGCCCATCATGAGGATGCCGAAGTTCACCCATTTCCAGGCGGTTAGGTCCATGCCCCAGACGATGGGCTCGGCGGCCTCTTCGGTTTTGTGGGCGGGCTCGCCGTTCGCGGCGGCGTGCGCGTCGCCGGGGGTGGCATGTTCCTGCGCAAAGGCGAAGGTGGCTAAGGCGAAAAGGAGAATCAATTTGGCCATGGAGTTAGGCCCCCTTCAGTACGCTGGCCGTGATTTGGGCCGCCAGCTCTTCGGCCTGGGTAGCCAGCGTTGCGCGGGCGGCATTGGCGTCCTGGGCGATCTGGGCGCGGGCATCTTTTACCTGGGCATGCGCCTTGTCGCGCGCGGCGGCGATTTGGGCGGCTTGGGCGTCGGCCCACTGCTTGCGTTCGGCTTCCACTTTGGCGAAAAGTTCAGTCCGGGCGGCGCGCAGTTGCGATTCGTACTGCGCCACTTTCATCTCTGCCGCTTCAATCGAGTGCTTAGCCTGCTTGCGGGCGCCGTCGGTGCGAGAGCGCCGGTCGGCCAGCACTTTCTCCAGCGGGCCGAAGAACATGCCCTTCAAATAGAAGAAAAGAAAAATGACGAGAATGAAGGTCGGGACAGCTCTAAGCAGAATTGCGCCGACGTCGCTAAGCATTTGATCCATGAATTTTGACGACTTGGGAAAAACGTACGGACCGCGGAAGCAGCCTGGAACCCAACCCTAGACCTATAAGTTTACTCAATACGACCCTGACTCGGCAACAACCCCCTCTTGGGGGTATTGAAAACTACCAAATCTGCGCGGCGCCGGGCAGGGATGAGCGGAGAGCAGGTTCGCCGAAGAACGCCGCCAGTTCCTGCTGCGTCAAGGGCTTTTCCCAGCCCTCGTGCCACTCCACCAAGCCCACGGCCGAACCGAGTTCGCGCTCGGCTTTGGCCAGGATCGCCTCTTCACCCGTCAGCGCGGGTTCGATCCGGCGGGAGAGGTGAGTTTTGGGGTCGTGAATGTCTTCCACCTCCTTAATGTTCGCTAAGTGATCTTATCTTTCGTCAATTCGCGATGGACGGAATTGAATGGTTGGGTTATGTTGTGGGGATGCGCTTTTGCCTCTTTTCGTTCGCTCTCCTGGCCCAAGCGGCCGACCCGCTCTTTCACGCTTCCTTCAACAAAGGGGTGGACGCGGAGAAGTCCCCCGGTGACCGGCGGATCCATTCGGCCCCTGACTACAAGCACCTCGACGCCGGCAAACCGGGACTCGCCGGCACCGGCGTGGTGCATGAGAACGGCGCGCTGCATTTCACCCAGAAGAACACGCAGGCCGTCTACTTTCCGGCGCAAGGGCTTTCGCCAGTGAAAGGCACCATCAGCTTCTTCCTGCAACTGGACCCGAAGTTGGACCTGGCCCCCGGGTACGTCGACCCGCTGCAGTTGACGGATAAGGACTACAATAATTCGGCGCTATGGGTCGATTTCACGAAGGACGAACGCTACTTCCGGCTGGGGGTCTTTGGCGAGCTTTCGGCCTGGAACCCCAAGGGCATTGACTCCGACAAGAATCCGGACTTTAACGGCCGCCTGGTAGTCGTGAAACAGCCGCCATTTGCGCGGGGCAAGTGGACCCATGTGGCGATTACTTACTCAAAGCTGGGGTCCGGCAAGGGGGAGGCGCGGTTGTATTTGGATGGGGCGCTGCAGGGGACCTCGTCGTTGGTGAAGGAGCCCTTCACCTGGCAAGCCGGCAAGCCGACTTTGCGGCTGGGAGTGGGTTACTCGGGTTGGCTGGATGAGGTCGCGGTTTATGGGCGGACTTTGTCGGCGAGGGAAATTGGGAAGATTCGGCGGTAGGGAGATTCCGGGCACCTGAGCGTTTGGTTTGACCCTGGAGCCCCTTTTTACCTTTTTTGGGACACCGAACCTGACACCGCACCCCTCCGGATCGCAGTTCTAGAACCGTGGGGTGAAGCTACCCCAATGGGGTTACCCGCAAAAGATATTCAAAATATGTGAGAACAATGCTGCCTGAAATCCACTACATAGTGGGACGGTAATCTCTTATGAAACCGGCCCGAGGAGGCGCCAACGGATGTTTCTGCACAATTTAGGAAAAGCAAATCGTTAACTCGGGGTTCTTGAGTATCTACACCCAATTGATCCGTTCCAATTGTTGCCACGTCTATCGGGCGATCTGGTAAATATTTACCCACTCATCAAGCGTTACTACTCCTTTTTGCAAGGGATGCTATGCTTTTGCGCAAAATACGATAATCCAGTTACTTGGGCTTATTATGGTGATAACCACGCGGGCATTTGCCTCGGCTTTGATGTTCCAGTCTTGCAATGAGGTCGACGGGCACCAGTTCTTGGAATTTGGCGAAAGGTTGAAACTCAGGGAAGTCATCGTGGGTTCTCGGAACGATGTGGTCAAAGAAACCCTGAGAGGCTGCCTATTGGCTGGCGGCAACAGCGATGCCGAAATCTGGAAAGTGAAACCATCCGTCCGGGACTTCAAGATGGTGCGGGATGAGAAATTCGATGCGGAGTGCTTGACGAGTGCTCAGGCGGCGGGACGAGCGACTTAGGCTGATGATCGGGTATCTGAGGAATTAACTTTATTTCCTAGGCCACGGTCGCCTAGCCTGCCGCGTAAGCGGTGGGTCACACTGGACAGGACAATCGCAGCGCCAGTATTTTCTGCCAGATAATTGAGCCAATGGACCCGCCGCTTCCGGGACTGTTAAAAAAAATCGAATTCATCATGGACCATTGACATCCCATCCCTGACGGCCGGGGTTCGTAAGTGGTTGAAGACACCTGCCATAACGAACACCGAGGGGATGTCCAGCACGGAGAGGGGTGCCCGGAGATTCGGCCATCGGTCCGCGATGACTCCTGCCGCTCGAGCCCCCGACATGGCGACCACACCAACAGAATAAGAGACCACTGCAAGAGGTTCGAGCTTAAGTTTTAATTCTAATGGACTTCTTAATGGTGAAAAGCTCGGGTGGGCGATTACCAAGCCGAGTTAACGATCGTGCTGGGCTGGTGTCATGCGGTCGCGTGAACACCGGCGCTTCAGACCAAGGCAGAGAAGTCCGACCGCGCCAAGAATCAGAGTGGAAGGCTCCGGTATGGGGGTGGCATCGGCCTCCACCGTGATCTGATAGGGCACGGGTAGCGTGTCGCCGCCGATGCTGAGCACGTCGTCGCGGAGGACGCCCAAAACATCGAAGGGATCGTCGTCATAGAGTTCGTATCTCACCTGAAAGATCACGTCGTAGAGGCCGATGGTGGCTAAACCGGACGCGGTGATCTCTCCGCCCAGTAAAAGCGTGGCCGTGTTTCCGCCAACGACGAGGTACAAGGGGGAAGCATTCGGTACCAATGAGTTCCAAAATAGCTCGGGCGTCAGCGGAGCCGCGCTGCCGAACACGGCGGTCGTAGTCGTGGGGCCATCGAAGCGAGTGAGCACGGCCTGCGAGCCGCCACCTGCCGTGCTCACGGTGGAGCAAGCAATGCGGGCCGGAGAGCTTAACAGGGCATGAAAGTCGTTGGTGCTATCGGCCAGAGCGCCGCCGGCAAAACTGGAAAACGCGATCGACGGATCGATCACCAGTTGACGCTGGTGGTCGTAGGCACCGAGCGTGAACGATACGCCTGCCTGCGAAAGCCGATAGGCAGCCGGCACCGTCACCCGCCGTCCATCGATCTCCTGGTACGCTACCGGGCCTTTGTGCCGCAGCAGACAGGCAGCGGTGGCGAGCACTAAGTCACCGTTTTCGAGCCTGGGCATTGCGCCGGTGAAAGCGAGCCGGATCTGACCGGAGTCCGCCCCGGGCGCGACGACAAAGTCGTACTCGATCAGGTCGCTGGCGCCGTGCCACACCCAGTCAATGCCGGGGTAGACCGCTGCGGCGCGAACGCGGTCAAAATGTGGCACGTTCGGGTAAGTCTGGGTCTGGCGGAGATAGTAATGCGTGATATCCCGGCGCTTGGCTTCGCCCTGAACGTCATAGGCGCTGGCGGCGCCGGTGAGCCGCATGGTCACCGCAACTGGCTTGCCAATTTAGCGGAGCCTGAATACAGCCTCGCCGGATCGCAAGGCCACTTCGGTCTGTCCGTGGCGCGACACGAAGCCCGTCTCCCGTTGGCCATGTTGCCCAGGTTGGGCTCAAAATGAAGGGACGTCCGCGGCGGGCTCGTCGCTCCGAAAAGTCCGGCCGGCACGGCAGCCAGCAGGCAAATGATACTCGTACGATTCATCGATCCTCCGTTGCTCAAACACTGTGGGTTAGGTTGAGGCCGGAAAGTGAAGTCTTTTGGGCGCGCTCGTATTAGCTGCAAGCCTCGAACTGACTAGGACAAATACTTCACCACGCCCGCTACGGGTCGCTTTTGCAAATTGGCCATGGCATGCCAACCCGGCCTGTCACTGCGGCGGCCCTCCCATTTTGGGGGTCCGCCGAGCAGCGCTATTTACGCCGCGTGCCAATGAAAAGACTTCTGGGAGATCAACCAGCGCCCATCCACCCTGATGAGCTGAAACAGGTCAGACAACGTCCCGCCCGGGTTTCCGCCAAACTTGCCGGAAAGCTTCTCCACTTCCACCCGGACCACCGCGATGGTCTCGTGGACGTCGATGCTGGCGATGCGGGTCTCAACCCCGGGGACCGGGCCATTGCCGTCCACCCAGTCAAACAGCATCTGTACAGGCCCGGCTAACAGTTGGCCATTGAAGTAGCCGAAGAAAGTGCATGCCCCATGGAAAGCCGGCTGAGCGGCGGCGCTGTTCCCCGTCCGCAAGCCTTCCACATAGCACCGGATCTGGGCTGCAATCGCGTCATGGTCGTTGAGGTAATGAATCATTCGACAACTCCTAGGTCAGGTATTTCGCTACGGCCGCGTCGATCACGGGACCGACTTTGGCCTATTGCTGAAGGGAAGGGTAAACCCCACTTCGCCTTAGTGCAATAAATTATCCCGCCGGGGTAGTTTGCGAATTCTTGCGGAAGGGGCGAATCTCCTCGAGATGCTGCCGCGGATACTGCAGCACCTGACGGCGTTGGTCGGCGCCAACCGATCCCGCAGGCACCAATTCCGGCGCGGTGGCCCGCATGCGGGTGTAGATACTCCGCCAGCGTTTCTTGATGGCATCTACGGTCCCATTCAGGGCTTCGGAAATCTCGCGATCCGAACAGTCCATGACTGACTTCTCGATCAGTTTCTGCTCCGGGAACGTGAAGCCGAAACGCGGCGGCGGCGGGAGAAACATAAATCCCATGTTGGTCCCCGTCTTCAGGAGCGCATCCTCGCGGGTGAAGCGGAACGTTCTGGCGATCTCGCCATCCTGCACCGGCCGCTCCCGAATCAGATCGCATTGCATGCCTCGCATGAACTCAGCCATCTGGGGATGAGTACATTCACTAAAGAATGGAGACGAAACCCATAATGATGGAAGCGCCACGCCTCGTTGATGGTGCCGTACATGAGGTTGCCCTCTGGCCCGCTCAACCCTTCAAAGTCGGGCACGCCCAGGAAGTTGAGCAGCCGTAGCTCCCCCTTGGGCATTCGCCTCGGCGACTCGGCTGGGCGGCAGAAAGACACCTTGGCCTTGCGCTTCGGCCGTAAGGGCCTGCTCAAGAACGGCATCGGTGGGGTGATCGAGGGCTTGAGCCAGAAACCCCGCATCGACGAACGCCGAGCCGCCTAACATGCGGAAACGTCCCGTGGCGGGCTCCTCGATCACTACCAGTGAGACTCGCTCGCGTGCCACCAGGTCCATCAGCATTTCGGGAAAGCGTTTCCAGTTAGCGGACGACAACATCGGCTTGTCACAGACAATGAGATGGCCACAGAGCGGGATGTCTTTCGGTACGGCGCGGCGGAAACGGATTGGCAAGTTATATTACTCCCGGGCAACCGCGGTCCGCTGGAGTGCGGCCGCACCACATCAGATTTAGCTCTGATCTTAGCCCAATACACACTTTCCAAAATAACCGCCTGATTATTGCACCATTCCGGACCACTTTGTCCTGCTGGGCCGGATCCAACGCAACCATGGCCGAAGAACTCATAGCCGATGAAAGGTTCCGCTGCGCAGTTTCCAGGCACACCATGCCGCTCAGTAAGCCAATCGTTGCGGCCAGCCGACTCCAAACCCATCGACGCCCAACGCCAAGCGGCCGCCGCTGCCGCCTGCGAGATAGAATTTCTCGCCGCTCACCCGATCACAAAATCATCCTCATCCCCGCCGCGCCGGACTACCGCCCCCGCGAGCGCGAGCTCTGGCCCCTGGTCAACCAAGCCATCATGCAGTGCCTCCGCCCCCATCCCAAGCTCTTTGAAGCCGTCCAAACCGCCGCCCGCGCCGTCAACCCCGGATAACGAGATTCCGGGATGGACAGAAGACGAAAAGTGGAACTACTTGAACAGCTGCGGCACGGGTATGCGGCCGGAGAGACGATTCAGAAGGAATCGGGCCAAAAGCCGCTATGATCCGATTTTCTCAGATGCTCCCCCAGTAGGAGAGTACGGAGCGCCGGAGCCATGCCTGCGAACGATGTCCGCAATGGCTGCTGGGGCAAGGGACTTTGTCTCGCCTTCCTGCGTGATGGCAAGCTCTATTGGAAGAAAATGGTATCGTTGCGCAATTCGCCGTCGCCAAACATGCATGGCCCGGGGTGAAATCGATACTTGCCGTCGAGATTGAGAACGGCCTGACGAATGCCAGCCGGGTCTTCGGGCTTTTCTTCGACGGAAATTACTATACGAGGATGATACTTGCGGATTGTTTCCTGGCCACCATGTATCATCCGCGTGCCGGCGCCTTTAATGTCTGCTTTGATGATGTCTACGCGCGGCAGCTTCAGTTCCGCGACGATTTTATCGATGGTGGTGACAGGCACGGTGATCTTGCGTGCACCTTTGCCCTCGGTAAGAAATCCATCGCCTGCGGCTCCGTTGCCATTTTCAAAAAACACCAGGGACTTTTCTTCATCCCAGATGCCTTTCTCATAGATAATCACCTTGCCAGCAGCGATTTCTTTTGCGAAATTCTTGCGCAGACACCATAGCGCGTCCGGGGACGGTTCAATAGCGACAATTGTTTCAGCGCCTGCGGCAATCGCCGTCATCACATAGGTTCCAATATGCGCGCCGCCGTCCAATACAATATCGTTTTTTCGGACGCCGCCCGTACTGGCTTCGCCATAGATATTGCGTTCCTGTTGAGCCAGCAGAATGCCCAGGATTTGATCGTTGTTATCCGGAACCCAGAAGTTGCCCTTGGATGTGGACCAAAGCTTGAAATGACCTTCGGTTTCGATCACGTGCGATTGCTTGCGAATTTTCTCCGAAGTCTCATTCTGCCCCAGCTTCACTCCCACGTCGCCGACGCCCTGCCAAATCGTGCAATAGGGGCTGTATTTAAGGCTGCCTGCCACCGGAAGTATGGCCAATCCCGGGTAAAAGTTCAGCGTGGCAATTCCTGCGGTTGACACCAGACAAAGCACGATGACCGAGGAAAGAAGAAACCGGCTAACGCGGCCGAGCGGTTTCGAAGGGACTGGCAGCATACCGAGTTATCGGCAGCGCTGTATTCCGTCAATAGGGCAATTCTAGGAAACAGGGCCATCCACGGGGTGGTGCACTGTTCTAGCAAAACCCCTCAAATGAACCACTTGACGATTTTCTTCTGGACAAGACCATCGCCCTAGCTCATTTTTTGCGAAATCAGTGAGAATCTCTCCCTCCGAAACGCTGATTTTGGAGAGGCAACGCACCGCGCACACTTAGCTTCCCGCCGCTCTTTGACAACCGAATCGTTAGAACTGGATCCGCAGCGCCACTTGCCCCGTGCGATTGCCCGAGTTCTCGCTCGACTGCACGGCGAGCAATCTGCCGAACGTCGTGGGCGTGGTGATGTCGCGGGCCGGCTCGCGGAAGTTCGGGTGGTTGGGTAGATTGGTGAACGTGCTTTCGAGCCGCACCCGGACTCGCTCCGTGATCTGGAAGTTCTTGGCAAGGCCGGCGGCCACCGCCACCGTGCCTGGCCCGATTAAAGTACCCACACCGGCGTTGCCGAAGCGGCCGACGCCAGCGGCGGGAATGGCGAAGGCGCCGATGTCCCAGATGAGATTGCCCACGTCGGGGTTGCCGTCCCGCAGGGCGTCGGGCCGGACGTTGACGGCGCGGCCGACGACGTTGGTATTCGACCGGTCCGAGCCGCGCGACATGGTGGGCGTCATGAACGGCCCAGTCTGCGCCATGGCGATGGTGCTGAACTCCCAGCCGCCGATGGCGAGATCGGCGAAGCGATTCATGCTGCCGCCAAACTTCTTGCCGCGCCCCACGGGGATCGCGTAGATGGAGGAGATCAGCATCCGTTGCCGGCGGGTGAAAGCGACGTTGCCGCGGTCGGCGGAGATGCCGAAGCGATTGTTGGTGGTGATACCGCTTTCCCCAGGGAAGGCCGTGGGCGCGGGGCCGCCATTGTTCGAGAGGTTCTTGGCGAAGGCGTAGCTGGTCTGGATGAACCACCCATTGGCGAAGCGCCGGTTGCCTTCCACCTGCATGGCCTGATAGTTGGCGAAGCCGGTGTTGTCGCGGCTCACGATGCGCTGCCAGTTCTGGAAGGGCCGGCGGGAGGCGGCGAAGGGCGTGGTGGAGGGCACAACCTGGTTGAGGTCGACGCCGCCGTGGAGGCGATAGGAGTTGGAGCCGATGTAGCTCAGCCGCAACGAGAAGTCCTTGGGGAGTTCACGCTCGAGGGTGACATTCCACTGGGCGGTTTGCGGATCGCGGTAATCGAGGTTGGTGGCGACGATAAATTCGCCGGTACCGGCGGCGGGTTGGGAGACGTTTCCAGCGACGGCTTGCGGGAAGGCAAACAAGGGCTGGCCACCGGCGAAGGAATTGGTGTAAGTGCGCGTATCGGCGGTGTGGATTCCCGTCAAGGCATAAGCGAGTGGCCCCACCACCGTCTGGGTGAATAAACCGAAACCGCCACGGATTACCGTTTTGTTATTGGAGAACGGACGATAGGCGAAGCTAAAGCGGGGCGCGAAGTTACGCATGTAAGTCTGGCGCAACCCCACGCCCAAACCGGCTTCTTTATTGGTGACTATTTTCGTGCACGCTACGGCCGCGTTCGTGCCGGGGCAGGCATTAATCGAAGCCAGAAATCCGGCGGCCGGCTTAAGAGTGCCCTCCGGGAGGATGACATTACCAGTGGCGCGATCGAAATTGGTGATGTTGCCGAACTTCTCGGTGAAGGGCGGATGATACTGCCAGCGGAGGCCGTAGCTTAGGGTCAACTTACTATTTACCTTCCACTCGTCCTGAGCGTAGAAGCGGTAGTGGCCCACCGGGCTATTCAGATCCGGGCCGGTGATGGCGAAGAAGGTGTTAGTGGGTACACCGAGCAGTAAGTCGGCAAAGGCATTGCCGCTATAGGCACCGCGGTTGAAAGTAAAGGCACCGAAGTCGTCGGAGCCACCAAAACGTTGCACGTCGACGTAGGCCATCCTCCGGACATCGATGCCGAATTTGAAAGTATGCGAACCCTTGATGAGGCTGACGTTGTCGGTGAACTGAAAACTCCGGCTCTGCGTTGGGCCATCCTTAGCCCGGCCGATGGTGGTGAAGCCGGTGCCATCGCTAAAGTCGAAGCCGGGGAAGGCACCGCTCTCCGGGTGATTGCTAACGTCCAGGCCCCGGATGCCGAGGTCGGAGAGTGCCTTCGCTCCGTTGATCGGAAAGTTGAGCGCGCGCGTCCACAAGGAGAAGCCAAAGCGAAATTCGTTGATCAGGTTAGGCCGGAGCGAATTATTGTAAGAGACCACCATATTTTTGTTATTCTCTCTGATGACGTCGGTGGGCAGTAAGTTCTGGTCACCGACGCTGGGCAGTTCACGCCAGGTGAAGCGGCCGTAAATCTGCTGCTTACTGCTGATGTTCTGGTCGATCTTGATGTCGTAACTGTTGAGCGAAGCCGGCGTCGCCAACAAGGTGTTGAGGTTGGAAGCGAGGCCGGCCGTATTGGGCAGCGGATAGTAAGTCTGGAGTAACCGCTGCGAGACCGGATTCAAGCGGCTGACCGGAATCTGGTTATTCGGGAAGGCCAGGCCGTTGGTGGGGTCGATGGCCGCGCCGCCGGGCAAACCGGTGAGATTCCCGTTGCGCATGCCTTCCAGCGGCACCGTAAACTGCTTGGCCGTCGAACCCGGCTTGCGGCTACCTTCGTAAGCGAAGAAGAAGAACGTCTTGTCCTTGCCTTTGTAGAGCTTCGGCAAAGTAACCGGGCCGCCCAAGGTGGCGCCAAAGGTATTCCATACCTTGGCTTGCTTGGTGCGGGACCCATAAGTCGTCGCGTCCAAAGCGCGGTTCTGATGATAGTCGTACGCCGAGCCGTGGAAGAGATTGGTGCCGCTCTTGGTGGTGATCGTGACGTCGCCCACCTGGGCGAACTCCGCATTGTTATTCACCGCGGTCACCTTAAACTCCTGGATTAGTTCCGAGGACGGAAACATCTGGCTGAGCGCGCCGGCTGACCGGACGTTCACCGTCGAGATGCCATCGGCCGTAAACTCAATCATCGACGGCAGCCCGCCGGCAATCGAGTAATTACCTGCCGCGTCCTGCTGCACGCCTGGCACCGTCAGGATGGCGGCCAAAGGACTACCGCCTGAGCCGCGGTAGTTGATCGGCAAGGTGGTTACCTGCTGGAAGTTTTTGGAATCGCCGATGGTGCCGTTTTCGGTATTGATGGCGCTGGGCGTGTCGTTCACCACCATCACCTGGCCGACGCTGGCCACTTCGAGCGTCAGGTCAACGCGCAGTTGCTGCCGGGCTTCCAGCGCCACGGAAGGAATCTTCAGCACGCCGAAGCCGGGCTTCTCGACAGTTACCTCGTAAGAGCCGGCGCGCAAATTGAGCAAAGTGTAGGCACCCTGCGGATTCGCGACCGAAGATCGCTGGGAGTTGTCGTCCAGATTGCGGACCTTGACGATGGCTTCGGGCACCACCGCCCCCATCTTGTCGGTCGCCGTGCCGACGATGGAACCAAACGTGGATTGCCCGTAGGCGCATCCGAGACAAACGAAAAGCAGGCCGATACGTGTAAGCATTTTCCCCTCGAAGCAGAATGGAATTCGGACGCACGACGGGGTAGGAGGGGCCTCGTTTCAAAGAGGCGAAAGGCAACGGGGCGGGATGTTATGGAGGATAAACCTGTTTTGCCGATTGGTCAACAGAAAAGTCAAGATTAATTTGACTCGCGGTCAAAATCCGGATAAGCTCAGGGTTCCATCGGTCCTCGCCGCCCGCTCTGCAACCCTGTCTCGTTTTGCGGAATACTGGATAGAAGAATGAGAAGAGGTACCATGCGGATTCCGCTTTTACTTGCCGCCATCCTGACCGGAAAGGTGCTGCTGGCCCAAGCGCCTCCAGCCATTGACGCCGCTAAGCCCGAGCCTGGTATCCCCGTGATCAGCCCGGTCGTCAAAGCCAAATGCTCCGGTTGCCACAAGGATGACGGCAATGGCTTGCTCACTCGCATCTCCTGGGAGCGCACGACGCCCGAAGGTTGGCAACAGATCATCAAGCGGATGGTGCGGTTGAATGGCTTGTCGCTGACGCCGGTGGAGGCGCGCGACATCGTTAAGTCCTTAAGCGAGACCCACGGTTTGGCGCCTGAAGAGGCGAAGCCCGTCGCCTGGTATTGGGAGAAGCGGCAACTCGAAAGCGAAAACCATCCCAACGACACCCTGCGGGACGCCTGCGCCGCCTGCCACCCCATCGCCCAGCCCAACTCCTGGAGGCGTTCGAAAGTGGAGTGGGACTTGCTTGCGAGCATGCACCGTGGGTATTTCCCGGTGGTCGAATTCACCTCATATCGCCGTCCCCCACGCATGGGAGGAGGGGGCGGCGGTGGAAGGGGCGCGGTAGCGGCTTCCCCTGCGACTCCCGCGCCCGAAAAAGAGCCCTTCGAAACGGCGCTCGAGTACTTCACTCTAAACAACAAGCTGCATACGCCCGAGTGGGCGCAATGGCAAGCTACCCGCCGCGCCCCCAAGTTGGCCGGCCGCTGGGCGGTGTCAGCTTACCTGCCCGGCAAGGGCAAGTACGTGGGCGAAACCGTGATTGAAGCCGCGGGCCAAGATACCTTCAGTTCGAAGACGACGCTGACTTCGCTCAAGACGGGCGAGAAGATCTCGCGCACCAGCACCGGCGTCGTTTATACCGGTTACGCCTGGCGGGGGCGCGCCACTTCCGGCTCGCAGCAGGAGCGCGAGGTGATGTCCTTCTCTCGCGACCAATCTTCGGCTGAAGGCCGCTGGTTCTGGGGCGGCTACAACGAGTTCGGCTACGACGTGACATTGAAACGGATCGGCGATGGTCCGGTGCTCTCGACCACGGACACGTTCTCTCTCGCTGCAGGCGCGAAGGCAGTCACCGTGAAGCTGTTCGGTGACTCTTTACCCGCGGGCCTCACTACCGCCGACATCGACTTCGGCAACGGCATCACCGTCACCGGCATCACGGCCCAATCCGCCACCGCACTCACGGTGAAGGTGGACGTGGATGCCAAGGCCGTGGTTGGCAAGCGCGACATTTCCGTGCGCCGTATCGCTTTGCCGACGACGATCGCTGTCTACACTACGGTCGACTATGTCAAGACCCCGGCTAGTGCCTTGGCCCGCCTGGGCGGCACCACTCATCCGAAGGGTTACTTTCAGTTCGAGGCCATTGGTTGGTCAAACGGCTTGGACGGTAAGCCGGAGACGGGCGACGATGTGAATTTGGGTCCGGTGGCCGCCAAATGGTCGATGGAAGAGTTCACTTCGCACTACGGCGATGACGACCGGGAGTATGTCGGGTCCTTAGGCGCTGAAGGCCTCTTCACGCCGAGCATTGAAGGGCCCAATGAGAAGCGGAAATTTGGGACGAATAACTTCGGCGACGTCTGGGTAGTCGCCACTTACACGCCTGCCGGATCGGATAAGCCGCTGGTGGCGAAGACTTATTTTCTTGTGACGGTGCCAGCTTACATGCGCTGGGATCAGCCTGAGGTGGCCCAATAATGACGAGTGCCGTAACGCCGCTGTCACTGGCGGAATTTCATCAATTCCAGACGGGCGAAGTGAATTTTGTCTACTTAGTGCCCAGCGGTGGCGTGTTCGCCATTAGCCCCGCGGCGCGTCAGGCGATCGACTTACTCCGCGAACAACCCCTTCCCGCGGATGAGTTATTGACCGCTTTATCCGGCAAGGGGCATACTCCCGCTGAGGCGCAGGAAGCGATCACGGACCTATTTGAGGCCCGGGCCATCCGCGATCCGCGTGGCCATCAGGAAACGCCGCAGGAGCCAGTAGAGAACTTCCCCCTGCAATCGCTGGTGATGAATCTCACCAACCAGTGCAACCTTTCGTGCCAATATTGCTACGAATTTGGCGAAGACAAAGTGGCAACGCCGGAAGGCAAGCCCAAGTTTATGAGCGAAGAGGTCGCTAAGGCTTCGGTAGACCACTTACTACTCTCCTCGCAAGGCCGCCGCGCCATTCATATTACTTTCTTCGGCGGCGAAACGCTGATGAACTTCCCGATGCTCAAGTGGGTGGTCGGCTATGCCACCGAAAAGGCCGCCGAAGCCGGGCAGTATATTGATTTTTCGCTGACGACCAACGGCACTTTGTTGAGCCCGGAAATTATCGACTTTCTCGTCGAGCACTCCATCGGAGTTACCGTCTCCATGGATGGGCCCAAGGAGATGCACGATAAGCTGCGCGTTTATTCGAACGGCAAGGGCAGTTACGATATCCTGGCGCCGAAGGTGAAGCAGCTAATTCAAAAGCACTCGACGCGGCCCATTGCCGCGCGGGTCACCTTAACCCAGCAAGTGATCAGCGTCAAAGAGATCTTCCATCACCTGAAGAATGAGTTTGGCTTCGCCGAAGTGGGCTTCGCGCCGGTAACCGCGGCGCCGGACCGCCTGTATACTATCGGCACTAACAACATGGACCGCATCTTCGCGGAATTCAAAGAGCTGGCCGCCGAGTATCGTGACCATGCTATCTCCGGCCGCATGCACGGCTTCTCCAATGTCTCTGACACTCTGGCCGAAATCCACGCCGGCATCAACAAGTCGCACCCCTGCGGCGCGGGCTTGGGCCTGGTGGGCGTGGGCCCTTCGGGCGACATCGCCCCCTGCCATCGCTTCGTCGACAGCGACGAACACGCGCTCGGCAGCGTCCTCGATGGCGGCATGGACAAGGCCAAGCAGAAGGCCTTCCTCGACAAAGGCCACATTGGCGCCAAGTTCGACTGCCACAGCTGTTTCGCGCGCCCCTTGTGCGCCGGCGGCTGCCATCACGAAGCTTTTGTCCGTTACGGTGACACCGGTCACCCCAACCTGCACTTCTGCGATTGGATTCGTGGCTGGACCGATCTTTGCCTCAACATCTATGGCGAGATCGCCGTCAAGAACCCATCGTTTCTCGACCATTTCGACTCTAGGAAACCTCTCCAATGAAGCACCTGAAAGCGATCAATAAAAAAGCCCTTCGCATCGAACAACATGTTGCCGCGGCTCACGGCGATATCCATGCTCTGCAACAGCCAGGCGGCCCATCGCCCGCGGCCAAGCCGCATTATCCGGTGGGTTGCTCCATCGTCTTCTCGCCCGGTTGGGAAGTCGATTCCGCCGGCGGTACGGCCGGCCTCTGCCAGCCAGCTGAACGCGATCTCTACGATTGCTACGTTACTTGCTTCTGGCCCGCGCAAGTGCCGGATCATTACAACAACTACCCCGACTGGACCTCCAAGTGTGCGAGTGCCACGAAGGATTGGCGCAACATCGACCTCGTTTTCCCATAAACCGGCTCCCATAAACCACCACATGCAAGCACTCACCCTACTCCTCACCCTCGCGGCCGACCCCACCCTGCTCTACGTGGGCGGTTGGCCGCGCGATCTCATCGTCATCGATGAAGCCAAGATCGAAGTCGTCGACCACATCAAGCTGCAGACCGACGTCGCGCGCTCGCTTTGGCTCACCAGCGACAAGAAGAAGCTGATCGCCGCCACCGTGCGGAACTCCGGAATTGAGACCGTCGACCTCGCCACGCGCAAAGTGGTGGATTCGTTCAGCCTCGGTACAGCCAATAAAAAGGTCCGTCTGGGCGGCGGCGCGCTCGACCCCACCGATAAGTTGCTCTACCTCTCCGTCACCATGGCCGAGAAGAAGATCGATCGCTGGGAGGTGGACAAGCCCAAGTTCGCCGTCGTCAGCCTCGCCGAGAAAAAGATCGTCCGCACGGTGGAGATGCCTAAGGAAGCGGCGTCTTCTGGCGGACGCGGCCAAATGAAGGTGTCGCCGGACGGCAAGTACCTGTGGACCTTCCGCGACAACATCTACATCTTCGACACCACTGACTTCAAGTTGGTGGAGACGATCGAACTCGCGCGGCCCACGTTCCCCGGCATGGAGTCGATCTTCCTTTCGCCGGCCGACGATCCCCATGACGCGCCCGGCATGATGACTGCCATCTTCAACAGCTCCGACCCCATCGTGCATAAGCGGATGTGGGGCGTCGCGCGCATCGATCTGAACACTCGCAAGATCGACTTTACCCCGGTGGGCCCTGCCGTGCAGGGCATGATGGGGTTGCGCTTGTCGCCGGATCGCAAGACCGGCTACACGGTGACGATCTCTGGAGAGCATGGCGATCGGCTGACCGAGTTCGTCATCATCGACATGGTGAACCCGAAGATCGTCAAGCGCGCCGCCTTCGCCGGCCGCACTCGCTTCACGCTCGGGCTGACTACGGACGGCAAGAACATCATCATCTACGGCGCTGGCAATACGGTAGAGATGTACGATTCGAAGACGTTGCAACTCGTGAAAGACCTGGACGTCGCCGCCGACATGACTACGCCCTTGGTCGCCGTCATAAACTAACTCTTGTGGGACAGGCCTCCTGGCCTGTCCACAAAGTCTCCCGATGCTCCGTGAATACCGGCGTGTTCTCCCCTATCTCGTTCCCCACCGTCTGGCCCTCGCCTATATCGTCATCCTGAGTCTCTTCTCCACCGCCGCCGGCTTGCTGGTTCCGCTCTTAAACCAACGCATCATCGACGACGGCCTGCTGGCGCGCGACATGAATGCCCTCTTCCGTGCGGCGGGTTGGATGGGCGTGTTGACCGTGGTGGGCTTTGTCCTCAATATCGCCTCCAGTTACGCCTACGTGCGAGTGTCGGCGGCGGTGCTGTTTGCCATGCGGCTCGACATGTACCGGCACTTACAACAGATATCGCCGCGCCATCACGCCAAAACGCGGCTAGGCGATTTTGTTTCGCGCCTTTCGAACGATGTGGCTGAGGTACAGCGAGTAACGGCCGACACGCTGCTGGCTTTACTGGCCAACTTACTCTTTCTCGTGGGGGCCACGGTGCTGATGCTGCGGATCAGCCCGGTGCTGTTCCTGGTGAGTATCGCCGTATTGCCGTTGACTTTGTGGCTGGTGCGGAAGGTGCAGCATCGGCTGGCGGCGCATGTGAAGGTGCTGCGGGAGCGCAGCGCGTCCATCGGCAGCTTCCTGATTGAGTCTCTCACGGGGCTGCGCTTGGCGGTGCTGAGCAATGCGCAGGAGCGCGAAGTGGACCGCTTCCGTGGCGAAAACCAAAGCTTCGTGGACGCTTTGCTGAAGATGCAACGGACGAACTTCATCGCCGGCGCGATTCCCGCGACGGCGGTGACGCTCTCGACGGCGGCCGTCTTTCTGATCGGCGGCCAGCAGGTGCTCGCCCATCAGATGACCCTGGGCGCGCTGATCGCGTTCCTGGCTTACCACGGGCGGCTGCTGGGTCCGGTACAAGGCCTGATGTCGTTGTACGGCGGCCTGGTGACCGGAGCCGTGTCGCTGCGGCGGGTCTTCGAGGTCTTCGCGATTCCGATCGAAGTGCGGAGCCCAACGAGCGAGTCGCGGACGATGGAAGGCTGCATTGAATTCCGGGAAGTGCACTTCGAGAACGTCCTTCGCGGGGCCAGCTTCCGGCTCGAAGCGGGCCAAGTGTACACGTTGATCGGCGATAGCGGAGCGGGCAAGTCGACCATCGCGGACCTGATCGTGCGACTCTTCGATACTACTGCGGGCCAAGTGCTGGTGGACGGCGCCGATGTGCGCGAATGGCCGCTTAACGCATTGCGCGACCAGATCGCCGTGGTGGAGCAGACGCCGATTCTCTTCCATGCCACCATCGCCGAAAACATCGCGTACGCGCGGCCTACGGCGACGCAAGCCGAGATTGAGCAAGCCGCACGCGACGCTGCGCTCACCTTGCCGTTGACCCAAAGCGCGGGCGAACGCGGCACGGCCCTATCCGCCGGCGAAAGGCAGCGGATCGCCATCGCCCGGGCCTTACTGCGCCGGCCTCGGGTGCTGATCTTAGATGAGCCCACTGCGGCCTTGGATGAGCGCACCGCCGACGAGGTGATGGCCACCTTGCAACGCGCCTTCATCGGCCGCACGGGACTCGTGATCACGCATCAGACGCGGCTGATCGTGGGCGAGGTGCTCGAACTGAAAGAAGGGCGGGTGCAATGCCGCCAGTCGGTGTAGCGATCATCGATAGCGGCGTGAATCCACGCCATCCGCATGTCCACGGCGTGGCAGCGGGAAGATGCTTTGTGCCCGGCGAGCCACCCGGCCACTTCCTCGATTACCTCGGCCACGGCACCGCAGTGGCGGGGGCGATCTGCGAGAAGACACCGGAGTTGCGCCTCTTCATCGCCAAGATCTTCCACCAGCAGTTGGTGACTTCGATCGAAGTCCTGCTGGCCGCCTTCGACTGGAGTCTCGAACAGCCGGTGGCCTTTGTGAACTTGTCACTCGGCACCGTCAACGAGGCCCACCGCGACGCTTTCCTGGAGCGGGTGACACTCGCACAATCGCGCGGAATCCAGGTCATCTCCGCCGCCGGCCAGTTGCCGGGGACTCTACCGGGAGTAATCGGCGTCAGTTGGGACGATACGATTCCGCGCGACACTTACAGCCCCACTTACGCCGCCTGCGGTTGGCCGCGCCCCATCCCGGGTCGCACGCCGAATGAGAACCTGCACGGTATCAGCTTTGCGGTGGCCAACGTCACTGGCTGCCTGGCGCGGGAGATGGTGAGGATTTCCGACTCCTAACGCCTCAGGGCTGCAGGTGGAAGTGCTTGACGACGGAAGTGTCGGTTTGGTTAGGGTCCGGCGCGAGGGCGCGGATCTCCCGGTTGAGATGGTATTGACCGCGCGGCCTATTTGCCTCTCCCATTAACCTCTTGAGAGGATCGTTCGGCAACATGCTCGGCACACCAACAAAAAGGGCCGCCTCGTTTCGAGGTGGCCCTTTTTCTCATTTCAATTCGTCAGGCTCTACGCGCCCGGCTTTTTTTCCATCTTATCCATCTTGTCCATCTTATCGGACTTTTCCATTTTGTCGGACTTCATCTTGTCTTGAGCGGAGACGGCTGCTACGGCGAGGGCCAGGATCAGGGCGATATTCTTAAGCATTTTCAGCGGTTCCTATTCTTTCGGACTAAGTTCAACTACAGGGCGGAATACCAATCATAGCCCCGGTCGTTCCAATAGTCCTTGGGACGTTGAGGTGTAAACTGAATGGTTCCGATTCGTTTGATATTTTTGATTCCGTATTTCACCGGAATCACCAGGCGCAACGGGGCGCCGTGCTCGGGAGTGAGTGGCTGCCCATTCATTTCCCAAGCTAAGAGCGTTTGTGGGTGCAGGGCACTCTCCACGTCGAGCCCAACGTAGTAGGACTCGTCGGGCGTCTTCAAACTTACATACGCGGGGGCATTGGCGGGCGCGATATTACTCAACCGCGTGCCCTTCCAACTGACAATCTCGCTCCAGCCTTCGACGCACATCAGTTCGGTGGTCATGGAGGTGGCCGGCATCGATTGGAGTTGCGCCAGCGTCAGGCTGCGCCACCCGGCGGGATCTTCAAGCTGCAGGTTCCAGTCGCCCACTTCGTCCTCAAGTCCGGCGTTGCCATTGGCCCGCGGCTCTTTCGCGTGCTCAGGTGGGTGGGTGGGGGTGAGCCCCCTCGCCCCGAGGATCCGTCGCGTCACTCCTTCATTCCACTCGTGCGGATTGATGTTGAGCGCGGCCCGCAGACCTCCGAGCACCGCTGCTCCGGCCAAACCAAACTTCACAAAGGCGCGGCGTTGGTTATTCACGGCCGCTCACCATGGAGCGAAAGTTGGGCCAGCCCGCCCGGATCACTTGGCCAACGTGCATCAAGAAAAATCCGCAATAGCCCGCAGTAAGCAAAAAGTGAATCGTGCGGGCGTTCTGATAGCCACCCAGCGGCCCGTGAAGGAACGAGAGCTGGACGGGGCGGTAAATCGCCAAACCGGTTACTAAACGATCCAACGCCCATTAACACCACGCCAGTGTAGGCGATTTGCTAAGCGGCATTGAATTTCGCGGGCGGCAAGGGCTCTTTACGGATCCCAAGATCGTGCAGCACCACCTGAAAGGCCTGCAGCCGTAAGGCATCCCGGCCCGGCACCAGTTCCCGCCATTCGCCGCTCAGCAGCGTGTAGGCCACGTAGCAAACCCCATTAATCGCGAAGAGCCACATGAAGAAAAAGTGGTACTGCATACCCTCCGATAGCCGAAACTCAAGGTTTAACAGTTTGTAAAGCCATCCTGGGAAGGCGATCAATGAGTCATTGGCCCAGTAGATCAGCAGCCCGCTCCAGATCATAAGGGAAAGCAGCGGAAAATTCAGCCAGTGAAACCATCGGATGGCAAGTGGATGTTTGGGTCGCATTTGGTCTTCGCAAGTGGAATGACGCATCGCCAAACCTTTATTCCCGGAGGATGAGCGTTTCTATCCCAAGGGTAACAAGAGCCGACAATCTCAAGAGTCAAAATCCAACTTCCCCATAAACCATTAATAAAAAAAGACTTAGGATTGAGTTGGACTCAATCCTAAGTCGTTTGACGTCATCAGGTTGGCGGCGGAGGGCGGAGGGGAGGAGTTTTTTGGCTCAAGGGGCTTGCCAGTCGATACGGCTCGTGCTATTTTTCTAGCATGTGCTGGAAAAGTAGCACTTCATAACTTATGGACGTCCCTACACTCAGCCGCCGAGAACGGCAAATCATGGATCTGGTGCACCGTTTGGGCAAGGCCACGGCCGCCGAGATCCGCGCCGCGATGGCCGATCCGCCCAGCTACTCAGCGGTGCGCGCTCAACTCCGCACGCTGGAGGATAAAGGCCATCTGCGGCACGACTCGTTGGAACTTCGCTACGTCTACTCGGCCATCGAAAGGCCCGAGAAAGCTCGGCAGGGTGCCCTACGGCACTTGGTGAACACATTTTTCGGCGGCAGCCCAGCGGACGCGGCCATGGCTTTGCTCGATGAAGAATCCACTCAATTGAGTGCCGCCGACATCGCCCGCCTCCAAGCCATGATCGCCGCGGCAAAGGATGGAGGGCAGTAACCATGCTCGACTTTGCCCTCACCCTAGGCCTGCAATCTACCCTCGTGCTCGCCATGGCGGCACTCCTGGCCACGCTCTTCCGCCGCGGCAGCGCCGCCCAGCGCCACTGCCTTTGGACCATCGCCTTCGGTATCCTGGCCCTCCTCCCCTGGTGGCCCGAACAAGGCTGGACCTGGCGCAAAGATCAAATCGCGGTCCCTACCCGCGTCTCGGACCGGATGGTGATCCGGGTCAGTGCCGAACCCGAGCCCTTCGATTGGACCGCTGCGTCTCAACCGGTCTGGATGATCGGCGCGGGATTGCTGCTTCTTCGTCTAACCGCCGCGCAATGGCGCTGTCGAGCGATCCGGCGGCGAGCCCGACCGGGCCGGAGCGGTTATCTTTATAGTCCCGAGGTGTATGGGCCGCTCCTTCTCGGGCTTTGGCGTCCGCAGGTTCTTCTGCCGGTCTCGGCTGAACACTGGACCGAAGAACGGCTGCGTGTCGTGATGCTACACGAACGGACCCACGTCGAACGCTGGGACCTTTGGTGGATGACGATGGGCCAAATTGTGGCGGCTCTATTCTGGCCGCAACCTCTCGTTTGGCTCGCGCTTCGGGCTCAGCGAATCGAAAGCGAACAGGCCTGCGATGACTGCGTCGTGCGAGCCGGAGTGAAGGCAAGTTGTTATGCGGACCATCTGGTGGCGATCGCCTCGTCACCGGAAACTTTGCGCCTGGGAAACGAACGATGGATGACGAAAGGAGGCCTAGCCATGGCACAACAAAGTCAATTGGAGCAGCGCTTACGGGCGATGCTGAATCCGGTGGTATCGAGAGCGGGTGTGGGGAAAGCGAGCGCGGCGTTTGCCGTCCTGGCCGGCGTGGCGCTGTTGGCGCCCGTGGCCGGTTGGAAGGTGGTGGGGCAAGAAATCAAAAGCGGCGACGGCATTCGCGGCGTGGTGACGGACGCCAGCGGCGCGCGAGTGCCCAACGCCAGGGTGACGTTGATCTTCCCGGCGCCTGCCGGCCCGATGGCGGGGATGCGCATTGCGCGCCGCGAGATTACCCGCAGCGATGCCGCCGGTGAGTTCCGGCTTCCCTCCATCCCCACGGATAACTACACGATGCAAGTGGAACAAGCTGGCTTTGCGCGGCTGGAGCAGGCGGGGATTGCGGTCGAAGAGGGCAAGCCGTCCGAGTTGCGCTTGGTGCTGAATGTCGGGGGCTTGACAGAGACGGTCCAGATGAACGGCGAAGCGCAGACAGGTGCCGCCGCGGGCACACCGCCTTTGCCGCCTCCACCGCCGCCTCCGCCTCCGCCGCCCGGTGTCCGTGAGGCTCTTTTGCACGGCACCGCACTGGCCGTCGGCCAATCCGCCGGCGGACCCATCAAAGTCCGCGTCGGCGGCAATGTGATGGCGAGCAAGCTGGAAGTGAAAGTCACACCGCTTTACCCGCGGGAGTGCAAGGCGGAACGCATCCAGGGGACCGTTTTGCTTCGGGCGGTAATCAGCAAAGCCGGCATCGTGCTCGACTTGCAACCCGTGAACGAGTTCGTCGACGCTCGGCTGCGCGAGGCAGCTATCGCCGCCGTCCGGCAGTGGCGTTATCGGCCCACCCTGCTGAATGGCGAGCCCGTCGAAGTGGTGACCGAAATCGAAGTCAACTTCACCCTGAGAGCTTAAAAACATCGAGTCCGACTCTTCGTCAACCCCAAGCGCCGCCCGTTGCCTCGTTCGCGCCGGGCTTGTCACGCGACGGCAACGAAGTCGCCCGTAACATCTGCCTGGAACCTCCCATCGGTCCACCCCGGTAGCGCGGTACGCCTGGCTCGTCTACGAAAGAGCAAAGTGCCAATCCTAGGGGAAACCCCCACCATATTAGCGCTGAGGTACTACCCTCATTCGTTCCCGGTGCATACCCACAAAGTCGGACCCCTCGAGTGAGCGCTCCCCCCCATTGGTTCCTTACCAACTGCGCCTAGTGAGTGCCGGGTCCAGGCAGTCTGGGATACAAGAATATCCTCGCCCGGCGCCAGAAGCCTTGACCATCAGGGTACAAGGATAATCCTAAAGATATAGGCACTTAGCCGTACTACACCTTGTTCCAGGATGCGTGGCCATGCGGGAAAAATTCCCGGCACCGCCACCGCCGCTAGCCTTACCTACCGTGACTAAGAACCTATCAGATGATTACGAGTAAGTTACTTGCGTTTGCTTCCTCTTCCCGGGTAAAGTACTCAAAAGAAAGGTACTCCTAGTACCTTAGAAATTCACTTGTGTTGCTTTAGTTGTAAAACTTATGTTATGGTACTTTCGTCCTCCTTCGGATTCTGTTAGTGGCGTTACTCGGTCTATTTTGGACCTCGGCCAGCCTCGGATGAGGGCAATTCTGAATATTGATGAGATGAGGTTATTACATGAGAAGCAAATTATCTTCCGCAGTCCGACTCCTTGTGTTGGCCGGTATGGCATTGTCCATCCCTGCCTTCGCTCAATGCCTTCCTGACCTAACCGGCCGCTGGACGTTTCGAACCAGCGACAACAACATTGCTGGCCAGTTCCTAGCCACCGCTGGTAGCACCAACCTGAGCTTTGTTACCACCACCGTCACCGGCCAAGGCCTCACCCGTTCCGATAGCGGTACTGGTTCCTACACCTTGAACGCCGATTGTGTTAGCGGCATTTTCTTTATCAACTCCGCTTGGGCCCCCCGTCAGTGGAACTTTACGATTGCCAATGACGCCACTTTCGGCCGCGTTATCACTTTCCGTTCGACGGCCATCCCCGGCGCCACGGTCGGTAATGCTTGGCCCGCTCCTTCTGCCTGCCCTGCTGGTATCAGCCCTTCGCTGAACCTGTTGAGCGGCATTTATAACATGGTCACCCTCAGCGGCGTCACCGTTAGCAGAAGCAGCAACGGCGGCAATCCCCCCGGCCCGATTGGTTCCCTGGTCGGTCGCATTGAGATCGGCGCGGCCTTGGCTCCGGCTTGGCTTGAGCGCGGACTCTTGGTCGGCTTCCTGACGCCCACCTACGTTGCCGTCGGATCGCAGACGGCTCCCCAGCTCCCGGGCGTTCCTGGGCCTCCCAACATGATTGGGCAACTCCCGGTCGTCCCCAACTACGGCGCTGAAGGTCAATACACCGTCTCCGCCGATTGCCGCCGCGGCAACATCACACTCAACTTCGATGTCCCGAGCTCCATCGACTATGACTTCTATTCCCGCGTCTCTGCAGGCGGCGTATTCTCGTACGTTGTCTTGGGCGCCAACACCAACGATCCCGTCCCCACCACGTTCCTCGTGTCCGGCGGCACCATCGGTCGCTAGTCCATCCGCGTCAGCGGTGAACTTCAAAACAAAGGCGGCCAGACCCCAAGTCTGGCCGCCTTTTTGTTGGTCTACTCCGAAAATTGTCAGTGATTCGCCATGCACCCTTGCCCCTTCCCGCCAATTGCTAACTCTCCCGCAAATTATTGATAACAAGTCTCTTAGGATTTAGTCTGACTCAATCCTAAAGCCTCTCGAATCATGGATCTCGGCGCTTTTTGCCTCCGGGCCTGACCACTGCCTTTCCCTTTGGGACGAGTTTGCCGGGCCCGCGTGCCAAATTCTTCAGCTACCCTAAAAGGGTTCCATGCCTGACCTCACCCAAATCGAACAACGCATGCGCGAGGACTGGAATGCCCGTGCTGGCGAGGATGCTTACTATTACGTCGCCTTCGGCCGACGCGACCAAGCCGATGGCGAGTTCGACGAGACCGGCATCGAAGTCGTCGCCGGACTCGAATGGGAACTCAAGCGCGTCCCCTCGGCCCATCCCAGCTCCCGGCGCGCGCTCGAAATCGGCTGCGGCCCCGGTCGTCTGATGCGCCCCATGGCCAAGCACTTTGGCGAAATCCACGGTGTCGACGTATCCGACGCCATGATCGCCCGGGCCCGCGAACGTCTCGCCAGCATCCGTCACGCCCACGCCCACGTCGGTACCGGCTCAGACCTGTCGCAGTTCGCCGATGCCAGCTTCGACTATGTCTACTCCTACGCCGTTTTTCAGCACATCCCCTCGCGCGACGTGGTCTTCAACTACCTCGCCGAGGCGGTCCGCGTGCTGAAGCCAAATGGGCTGGTCCGCGCCCAGGTGAATGGCTTGCCGCCCGAAGCCCGCGTTTACGATACCTGGAGCGGGGTCCGCATTACGCCCGACGAAATCCGCGATTTCTGCCGGGCACACGGACTCTTGCTGCTGGCCCTCGAAGGTCAGCACACTCAGTACATGTGGACCACTTGGCAGAAGCCGGGCGCCGGCAACGAGGCCTTGGGCCAAGTCCGCATCCGCCGCATCACCAATGCGGATTCATCCGAGCCCGTCGCCCCGGCCCGTGGTCGCTGGGCCTCCATCTCGGCCTGGATCGAGGGGCTACCGCCACTCGCCGACCTCCTCTCGCTCGACCTCCAAGTCGACGGCCTGAGCGCCAACCTCACCTACCTCGGCCGCCCCGAACCCGATGGGCTGCGGCAACTGAACGCGATCCTGCCAGCCGGCTTGTCCACCGGACTCAACCCCGTCCAGCTTTTTTGGCAGGGTAAGCCGATGGCCGAATCCCGCCTGCGCATCGTACCCACGCCACCGCCTGTGCCCCGTATCTTGGAGGCCTCGGACGGGGTAAACCTCCTCTCCGGCCGCCGGATCGTCTCGCACTCCGTGAAACTCTTCCTGGAGGAGTTTGCGCAGCCGCAGGATCTGGAGATTCTCATCAACGATGAATCGCAACCGGACAAGGACGTCTTCTGCACCGACCCCATGCCACCCCGGCACGAGGTGAATTTCCGCATACCCGCCGATGCGCCAGCGGGTCCCCTCACGGTCACGCTGACCTACCGCGGCCGCCGATTCGCGCCGCTGCTCTTTGAACTATTGTCGTAAACTGCCACAAATCTAACAGTTTTAAACACTTACGCGTCGAAAACGGTCGCCTGATTCTCTATGTTATTGATAATAAATGACTTATTTAGCTCCGCCGCACTCGCCCTAAACTTCACTTCCCTCTAACACCATCATCCAAAAAGACTTATAATTCAGTCGGCCTCGATCTTTCGGCAAAACATTTCCTCGTGTCAATGTTTGAGATGCCCCCTCCCCCACATGCGGGGACGTTTTCCTGCGAATTCGGCGGTTTTCCACGGCGTTCAAGCATTTATCCACAACGGACCGGGCTACACTCAAACCGATAGCTGAGCTCCTAAGGGCCAATTGACTTTTTCTCAGGGAAATCCCTGAGGCCGGGGTGGTTACGATTTCGTGAAGTCCTCCCCTCACATTACCCGCAAGTGCATGTACCATCTGTAGATAAAGTGCTTGACTGACCACTACATATTGGGGCATCATCGTAAGGCTTACCCGATCTGTGTCTAGGGAGTAGACGCGGATGAAACCACAAAAATAAAACACCAAGAGGAAGAATCAATGGGACAGTTGGCCGTCGCACTCAGTGCGAAGTTGAATATGCCGAAAAAGCCGCTTCTGCGCGAAAACCGCAGCGGAATTTCGTTCCCCCGCTATTTCACGGCCCGGCTTGAGAATGGTCGGACTCCTTACGACGAAATCCAATGGGAGCGGCGCACCGCCTCCATTGGCAATGACAAAGGCGCGGTAATCTTCGAACAACGCGACGTCGAGATTCCCAAAGACTGGTCCCAGACGGCGACCAACATCGTCGCCAGCAAATACTTCCACGGCAAGATGGGTTCGCCCGAACGTGAGACCAGCGTGAAGCAGTTGATCCACCGCGTCGTCGACACGATTGCCGAGTGGGGCATCGCCGATCGCTACTTCAAGTCCCGCGACGATGCCGAAAACTTCCGCAGCGAGCTTGCCCACCTAATGCTTACCCAAAAGGCCTGCTTCAACTCGCCGGTTTGGTTCAACGTCGGTGTCCGCGGCGAAAAGCGCGGCTACGGCTGGTTCTGGGACGAAACCACCCAAGCCATCCACAAGCTGCAGCCTGAAGATTCGCGCCCCCAATGCTCCGCCTGCTTCATCGTCTCGGTCAAGGACTCGCTCGAAAGCATTCTTGATCTTGCCAAAACCGAAGGCATGCTCTTCAAATGGGGCTCCGGCACCGGCTCCAACCTCTCGAGCCTGCGCGAAGAGAACGCCATCCTCTCCGGTGGCGGCCGCGCTTCCGGCCCGCTCAGCTTCATGAAGGGCTTCGACGCTTTCGCCGGCGTCATCAAGAGCGGCGGCAAGACGCGCCGCGCCGCCAAGATGGTCGTGCTCAATGCCGAACACCCCGACATCGAAAACTTCATCTGGTGCAAGGCAAAAGAAGAGAAGAAAGCCCACACGCTGATCGAGCAAGGCTACGATGCGTCGCTCGACGGCGAAGCCTACGGCTCGGTCTTTTTCCAGAACGCCAATAACTCGGTCCGCGCCAACGACGAGTTCATGCAAGCCTGCGAGAACGACACCGACTTCTGGACCAAGGCCGTCGGCACTGGCACCCCCGTCAAGCGCTTCAAAGCGCGCGACCTGCTGCGTGAAATCGCCGATGCCACCTGGCGCTGCGGCGACCCCGGCATGCAATTCGATACCACCATCAACACCTGGCACACCTCGAAGAACACCGCCCGCATCAACGCCTCGAACCCTTGCTCCGAGTACATGTTCCTCGATGACTCGGCCTGCAACCTTTCGTCGCTCAACCTGATGAAGTTCCTCTCGCCCACTGCGGAGTTCAACGTCGAAGCCTTCCGCCACGCCGTCGACACGATGATTGTGGCCCAGGAAATCCTGGTCGACAACGCTTGCTATCCCACCGACCGCATCGCGCTGAATTCGCATGAATACCGCCCCTTGGGCCTCGGATACGCGAACCTCGGTGCCATGTTGATGGCCATGAGCGTCCCCTACGACTCTGACCATGGCCGCGACCTCGCTGGCTCCATCACCGCCGTCATGTGCGGCCAAAGCTACCTCAGCTCGGCCCGTCTCGCCGATGCCGTCGGCCCCTGCGCCGGCTACGCACACAACGAGGAGCCCTTCCTCGAAGTCATCCGCATGCACCGCGATTCCTGCAAGCGCATCAACCCCGCCAACATCTCGCCCGAGCTCTACAAAGGCGCTTGGGAGTGCTGGACCAACGCTTACGAGCTCGGCCGCTCGGCCGGTTTCCGCAATGCGCAAACCACGGTGCTCGCTCCCACCGGTACCATCGGCTTCATGATGGATTGCGACACCACCGGCATTGAGCCGGACCTCTCACTCGTCAAGTACAAGAAGCTCGTCGGTGGCGGCGTCATCAAGATCGTCAACCAAACCGTGCCGCAAGCGCTCTTGAAGCTGGGCTATCGCGAGCCGCAAGCCAACTCGATCGTCAACTACATCGACTCCACGGGCACCATCGAAGGCGCGCCGCACATCAAGGATGAGCACCTTGCCATCTTCGATACCTCCTTCCGCCCCGCCAACGGCAAGCGCTTCATCCACCACATGGGCCATGTGAAGATGATGGCCGCCGTCCAGCCGTTTATCTCCGGCGCCATATCCAAGACCATTAACATGCCCGAAGAGTGCACGGTGGACGAGATCATGAACGCCTATCTCGAAAGCTGGCGCATGGGCCTGAAGGCCGTCGCCATCTATCGCGATAACTCGAAGCTGGCGCAGCCGCTCTCTTCGGGTTCTGCGAAGGGCGAGAAGAAATCGAATGCCCAAGTGGCCGCGGCCGCTGCGGCGCTGGTGCCGCCGAAAGTGGAAGAGCGGATCGTCTACAAGCCGATTCGCCGCAAGCTCGCTGACGAGCGCGCTTCCATTACGCATAAGTTCTCCATCGCCGGCCACGAAGGCTATATCACGGTGGGCCTCTACGACGATGGCCAGCCGGGCGAAATCTTTATCTCGATGGCGAAGGAAGGCTCGACGATCTCGGGCATCATGGATAGCTTCGCCACCGCGGTATCTTACGGTTTGCAATATGGCGTGCCGCTGAAGTTCTACGTGGATAAGTTTAGCCACGTGCGCTTCGAGCCTTCGGGTTGGACCAACAATCCCCAGGTGCAGTACGCCAAGTCGATCATGGACTACATCTTCCGCTGGATGGGCGCGAAGTTCCTGGGGCCGGAATATTCGGTGAGCGAGGCCGGCGACGGCTTAATGCTGAAGCCGACCGAGCCCGAAAGCCAGCAAAAGCTGCAGTTCGAGCCGGTAACGTCGGTCGCCGACTCCCCGGTTTGCCAGGTATGTGGTTCCTTGATGACGCGCAATGGGTCTTGCTTCAAGTGCGAGAACTGCGGCGGCACCAGCGGCTGCAGTTAGTCCGGACCTAAACAGAGTAGGAAGGCCCCGCCGCAAGGCGGGGCCTTCCTACGTTTGGCCTACCGAAAAGTAGGGGAGCGGTGCCAGGGGGAGGATGGAGACGGCGCGTTCCATGGGAGGCTCAGGGTAGTTCTTGCAGGTCCAGCAAGTCTTGGGGCCGGCCGCTGGCCCGCTTGTTTTGTTTGAGATCGTCGAGCGCGATCATCGGAATCGTCAACTCGCCAGCCTGGATGATGGTGCGCCGGATCTAGCAGGTCTCAACAGATCAGCAGGGACCTAGCGCCGTGGGCCGTGAGTAACTTCAAGAACTCTTTAAAATCGGGTGGTATCCGGGTCGTAGTCATTCATGACCTGTCGGGTGAGTTCGAGAGCCGTCAGGCGCTCTTCCATGGTTTTGGTTTGCCAGTAAGCGCGGGCGTCAGACGGGGTAATGGTCTTGACGACGGTGAGGGCGGTGCGATCCATCCGAAATTCGTCGAAGGAGGGCCACTAATTTAAGGATACCAAATTGGGGGTTGAGCCTTACACCAACTTCAGGTCCGTAGCTTGGCGAAGAGGCGCTGCATTTCGACCAGGCCCGAGGATTCTCGAGGCGGTTGGGTACTGGTGGCTTGATTGAAGTTTCGGGTGAGCAATTGCAGGGTGAGCAGGTTATCGGGGTCGCGCACTTCGCGCAAGCGGATGAGCTCCAATTCCGGGCCGTATTCTTTCCAGGTCCGCACCCATTCGCGCATCAACTCCTGCTACGTCATGATTTCATTATCGAGGATCGTTCGCCTCAAACGCGAGCAGGACGTTGCCGGGCTTGCCTCCCCATTGGCCATAACCGGAACCGACGTAGAGCATCCCTCCGGAGATCACCGGGCCGCCCACGTCCATGGAGCCGCCTTTGGCTTTTATGCCGTTTACCGTATCGAAGGGTTGTAGGGTGTCGAAGTCCCAGACGATCTTGCCATCGGCCGTCGAGTAGGCGCGGAGGTGACCGTCGATGGAGCCGGAAAAAACCACCCCGGGCATAGCGGTGATGGCGGCCGATTGGGCGGGGCTGCAGGGGTCCGGTGAGCAGGGAGGCGCGGGGGTTTGCCAGACGCGTTCGCCGTTGTCGAGCCGGAGGGCGTAAATGCCGCCGCCCTCTTTGCGGCGGGACCCAAAACCGAGGTCAGAGACGGCGGCATAGGCGAGTTGGCCGTCGGTCGAGATGCCCCACTGAATGCCGCCCAGCACACCGCCTTTGCCGACGCGGGCGTGCCACAGGACTTCGCCCTTTTGGTCAGGATCGATAGCGTGCACTTCACCGGATTTTTGCGCCAGGATCAGGGCGCGCTTTTTGTTAGGCAGCGTGACGAGCATGGCCGAGGCGCCGAGGTCATGGTCGGGCCCTTCGGAATCGGGGCAGTTGAACTTGGCAGGGTTAGTGCACGAAGAATTGAAGGCGTCATTCGCGAGCATCTGCTTCACCCATTGAACTTTGCCGGTATCGAGCGAGAGGGCCATGACGGCGTCGGAGGTGGGCGTCGGCGGGTCAGAGTAGTTGTCACCAGTAGTAACGTAGAGGAGCCCCTTGGCGACATCAAGCGTGGGCGCGCTCCAAACGCCGACGCCGGAGGGGCCCATGGTGGGGCGGCCGCGTTTGGAGTCCGGGCCAGGCTTGGCTTCGGTGTCGATGGTGTAAGTCTTCCAGATGACTTCGCCCGTTTTGCCATCGAGGGCAACGACGCTGCCGCGGAAGGTGCAGCAGACATAGGCGCGGTTGGTGGCGGAGGACTCTTCGTAGCTCGCCATGCCGGTATAGATGCGGCCAGCATGGATGACGGGCGTCGCGGTGGCCAGGGCGGCGGGGTGGGCCTCGGGGCGGATCTTCCAGAGGGGCGCGCCGGTTTGGGCGTCGAGGGCGTGGATGGTACCGGCCGTGTCGCCAGCGACGGCGATCCAGCGGCCACGCACTTGGCCGATCGCAATCGCGCTACGGATGGGCGCGGGGACCGTGACGCTCCAATGCTGGCAGCCGGTTTTGGCATCGAGCGCGTAGATGGCGCCATCCTGCGCGCCAACAAAGAGGCGGCCGGCGAAGACCGTGGGCTGGGCGCGAACGGAGGTGCCGCCGGGGAAGCCGAAGGCCCATTTCAGCTTGAGTTGCGGGACGGCGGCGGCAGTGAGGCTAGGCTTCGATTGGAAGCGCCAATTGGCGTCACCATTGCCCCAGCCGAGCCAGTCGCCGGGTTGTGTTTTGGGGGTCCAGGTGTTTAAGGGGCAGGGGTTGGCCGAAGCTGGATTGACGGTGACTTCGGCGGAACCGAGCACCTTGGCCAAAGCCACGCGCTCCGCTGGCGAAAGCGCCGCGCCCTGCTGCTTCATGACGCCGGACTCGAGGGCGCGGACAATGGAGGCCGCGGGCAGCTTGGCCATCGCCGACCTAACAGGAATGCGGCTGCCGGGCTCGGGCGCTTCGTGGCAGGTGGCGCAGTGCTGCTTGTAAAGCGCGACGCCGGTCGGGTCATCGGCGGCGAAAAGGCTGCCCGCCAGCAGCAGGGCGGCGCGCATTCGCTATTTCCTTTGGTCCTTGCCGGCAGCGTCGTAGGGGGCGCCGGTGCCGGAGGAGCCGAGGAAGAACTTCTGGCCGTCGGGCAGGGTGACGTCACGACCGTTGGCGCGCGTCGTGCGGTCCTTCGATTGGTAGCCGTCGACGACGACGACTTGTCCGATTTTAAGCGAATCGCGTTTCAAACCGCGGCGCAGGAGGCTATTGGGCGTGCCGCCTTCCACCATCCAGACCTCTTTGCCGCCGTCTTTCTTCGCGACTTCGACGTGGATCCACGTATGCGGATTGATCCACTCGATGCGGACAACGGGTCCTTTTAAGAGCACGGGCAGATTGGGGTCAAACTCAGCGCCGAAGGCATGGTGGGCGTAAAGACGCCACGCCCCAAAGGCCGCGATGGTGAAGGGAATCAGGTATTTCATGGCTTCTTTTTGGCGATGGCGTCGGCTTCCAAAATGCGGGCGCCGCGGAGGATGCCGGCGAAGGAATAATTGCCTTCGTGGCAGGCGTATTCAAAAATGCGGGCGTCGGTGGCGGGCCAGACCATTTCGCCGGTCCAGGGTTTGGTCCAGACGGTGGGGTCCTCGACGGTGAATTTATAGCGCAGGGTCTTGTCATCGATGCGGGTGAAGCGTTCGATAACGTGGAGGTTGCGGTCGGCATTGCCGAGCCCCGGCTGGTCATTGAAGTTGGTGGTGTCGACAACGAGCGTGTCGCCTTCCCAGCGGCCGATGGAGTCGCCGAGCCAGCGGCGAATCTCGGGCGGCTCGTGCTTTGAGTTCAGGCGAACGATGCGGATGTCATGCACCATCTCATTCAGGATCATCACATGATCCTTGGTCTGCACGATTTGCTTCAAGTTGTTGTACATCACAGGCAGGGCGGGCGGGCCGGCGCTGCTGCCGAAGGCGAGTAAACAGCGTTCGGCGGTGGGGCGAAGTTCGGGGTCGTCGTAGGGGCCGGGGTTCAGATTCTCAGTGATCCAGAAAGCGTCGCCGCGGTTGGGCCGGTTGTACTTGGCGAGGGCCATGCCCTTAGCGCGCGCTTCCGGGGTTAACGCGGGGATGCGGCCATTGGCCGGTTCGATGACGATGGAGGTGCGGTATTGGCCATCGATCTTAAAGGCGCCGGTGCCAGTGTCGACCCACAGCGTATTGTAGCCGCCGACGTTGCCGGCGGGCCCAGCGCTGCCGTCGCCGCCGGAAGGGGGCGCTTTGCGATTCGGGTCACTCGCAGCGTTGTTTTTGGCCAGCAAAGCCGCCGTCGCTTGGGCGAGGGCCTTGGCTTCGGCTTCGGTAAGCGACATGCGGTCGCCGACATTGCCGGGGCGGTTCAGCGGCGTGAGGGTGGCGATGTCGTACATGCCGGACAGGTCAGGATGGCCATCGGCGGTACGAGGACCGGTGGTGGCCGCAGGTGGAGCAGCAGCGAGCAGCAGGGTTAACAGCGTCAGCATAAAGTTAGTCCTTCTTCAAAGGATGACGGCGAAATTCGCCGAAAACAAGCTCTTCTACGAATTCGACGCATTTGAAGTCCATAACTCGCGCGTCGGGTTCCATGCGGCGGTATAGGGGCAGCGAGATCTTCCACGGTTTGGTAAAGACCTCGGGGTCTTCGATGATGGCTTCGTACTGGATATGATGGGGGCTCGAGAGCGTGTAGCGCTCGACGACGTGCAACGCAGCGGTGTGGTGGGTGCCGGAACGGTCGAACCAGGTTTGGTCGTTTTGGCCGGTGACGTCGACCACGAGCGTGTCGCCTTCCCAGCGGCCGACGGATTGGCCCATCCAGGAATCGGTTTCCGCGGGACCAGGGCTCTTAAACAGAATGTCGCGAAAAGCGCCGGCAAACTCATAGTTGATGAAGAATTGCTTGGCGTTTTGCAGAATCTGGAAGGGAAACGGCATATACGTGGCGCGAGGCACACCGGGCATGTAGCAACGGATTTCAGGGTCGCGATCAAGCCAGTTGGCGCGGTTCTCGTCGCGCTTCTTCGCGGCTTCGGGCTGGTAAGGAATCTTGCCGCCGTCGACAATACCCATGCCGCCGGGCACCGAGCCTACCGCGCCTAAGCGTAGCAAAGGCACAGCGGGCAACGGCCCATGGGGTCCTTCGCGCAGCATCAGCGAAGGGCGGGCCATATGGCGCTCAATGTCGTAATTGGCAGGGCCGATGGCCTGCCAGATGCCGTTAAAGTCCGGCTTGCCGCTGGGCAGGCGGGGGATGCGGCTTTGCGCCGAAGCGATCGTCGCCAGGGCGAGCGTCAAGATGAGTTTCGTCCGCACCAGCGGATTGTATCATCTTTAATAAAACGCGATCCATCGGCCCGAAAAGCCGACACCGAACCAGAGGGCGAGCGAGACGATAGCGGTTAGCTTTTGCGCTTGAGGGAAACCGCCCGCGGTGACGCGCCGCCGGATGGTGTAAGTGAATATTATCGCCAACAGTAGGAACGTCATCTTATAGAAGAACGGCGGACTGAAGTAACACTTGATCGCTTCGGAAAGAAACATGGGGATGCCGGTGCCGATGATGACGAGTAACGAGCGGGTGAGCCAGGGCTGCACTTGGCGCGCCAGGCGATCGACTGGCTGATCCAGCAGGCCGAGGCCCAGCAGACGCAGGTCGACGGCCAGGACTGCACCGCCCAGCAAAGCGAGGGCCAGCAAGTGGATGCATTGAATAACGGGGAAGAGCCACAGCGATTCGCGCACCACGGTGCCGATCAGCGTCGCTTCGAACCATTGGAAGAGGGGTTGCATCACTTTTGGAACCAGTTATAGGCTTGCATCCGGCCGCAGATGACGACGCCACTCCAGAGCATCAGCGAGAGCACGCCGGCCAGCTTAGCGCGCGCGGGCGGACTCGGGTGCGCGTCCCAACTGACGACGCGTTTGTAGATGGTGTAGTGGAAGATGAGGGCGTTGACGCCGGTGAGTAGAATCAGCACCATTTTCACGCGGAAGAAGATATTGGCGGCGGCTTTCAGCGGGCCAGAGTAGAACAGCAACACGCCGCTAACGGCCATCAGCGCGAAGCCGCAGAGGGCCCAGGGTAAGAACCGGCCGGCGACTTGGGAGACGGGAATGTCGCGCAGGCCGAGACCGGTAAGGCGCAGGTCGAGCATGGCGATCAGGCCGAGGAACAGGCACAGGGCGAGGACGTGCGTCGTTTCCACCAGCGGATAGAAGATCAGGCTCTCGCGGATGTAAATGCTGCCCGGCGTGTTTTCGAGCCACTGGAAAAAGGGGATCAGGTCCATGAATTTTTGCGCTAGGCTACTTCAGGGAGTATAAGCTATGCGCAAGCTGGGATTGATGGCGGCGTTGCTAGGGTTGGGTGGCTGCGGGAAGGCCCCGGTTCAGACGCCCATTAAAGCGGTGGCCACGCTGGAGGAAGTGATGCACGGCATGGTGATTCCGAATGCCGAGGTGGTGTGGAAGTCATCGGGCACCATCTATACGGCGCAGGGTGTCGAGGAGCGGATGCCAAAATCAGAGAGCGAGTGGCTGATGGTGGAGGCGAGCGCAATCACCTTAACCGAGGCCGGCAATTTGCTGATGATGGAAGGCCGGGCAAAAGATACGGGACGTTGGATGGAGCGAGCGAAGGCGCTGCGCGAGGCGGGGGCTAAAGTCCACGAGGCGGCGAAGGCGAAGAATGTGGACCTGTTGTTTGAGCGCGGCGGCTATCTATTCGATGCCTGCCAGGGCTGCCATTTTGACTACCGCTATGAGAAGGACCCGAAGGTGATTCGGTCTCACTAAGCCGGATCGAAGACAATCCCTTCGTAGATCTCGGCAAGGGGGATGTCGATGTCGAGCACCTTGACTGAGGCATCGAGGCCGGCGATGGTGTCGAGGGTCCAGGAAGTGGGGGACTGCTTGCGGAAGATCTCGACCTTAGCTTCGATTTGCGAGACCAGCAGGTATTCGCTAAAGGACTCCAAGCGACGGTAGAAGGCGAATTTACCGCCGTAGTCATAGTCCTCCGTGGAGGGCGAAATCACTTCGACGGCGAGTTTCATGTCCGTCAGGGTGTCCACTTGCTCGTCCGTGAAGGACGGTTCGCCGCACACGACGACAATGTCCGGGTAGACGTACTTGGTGGGGGAGACGCGAACGCGGATGGGGGAGATGGCTGCCAGGCAGGGACCGCCCCGTAGACGCCTATCGAGCGCGCTACCCATGTGAAGCGCAATCCGGGCATGGCGGAAGCTGACGGAAGCGAGCGGGAAGAATTCGCCGTCGCGATACTCGCACTTGAGTTCGGCGGCGCGGTCGAGAGCCAGGTACTCTTCGATTGTTGATTTCGTTGGCGCAAGAGCACCCATACTTCAATGCTACCCCGACTCGCTCCGACGCGCTTCAATGTGGCGGAAGCTGAATGGGCGGAACAACGCCGTATTTCCGACGTTTTCACCCGGCACGGATCGCTTCGGCGGTCCTCGGCAATACCAGTTAGGCTTGCGGTTTTCGTTCTAGCTTCGCGATAGACTGGGAGGCGCCATGTTTCGCTTTGCGCTCCCCTTCCTTCCGTTGCTCGCCTTCGCCGCTCCGACTTACGAGCAGATCCGGCCAATTTTGGTCCAGCGCTGCGTGGACTGCCATCAGCCGGGTGAGATTGGGCCGATGCCGCTGCTGACTTATCAGGAAGCGCGGCCTTGGGCCAAAGCCATCAAACAGGCGGTGCTGAAGCGTACGATGCCGCCTTGGCATGCCGATGCTGCATCGTCGAAACGCATCCACAATAGCCGACTGCTGGCCGAAACCGAGATTGCGCAATTGGCCGCCTGGGCCGATGGCGGGGCGCTCGAAGGCAAGCCGCAGCAGCCGATCGCCGTCGCCAAGCGGGACGCCAAGTGGACGCTCGGCAAGCCGGACCTAGTCGTGCAAATCCCCGGCTACGAAATTCCCGCCTCCGGCACGCTGCGCTATACGTTCCTCGTAACGCCCACTGACCTCAAAGAAGATACGTGGATCTCAGCCGCCGAATGGAAGATCGATCAACGCGCCGTGGTGCACCATATCAACGCTTTCGTGCGGCCGCCGGGGTCGAGTTATGTGGCTACGGCACCCAAAGGGCAACTGTATGTGGCCACCGGTGCCGAGCGCAGCTTCCGCCATCCGAATGAGCGCGAGATTGACCGTCGCGAGTTACTGGTGGGGTATGAGCCCGGTTACCGGCCAATCGCCTGGGGTCCGCGGCAGGCGAAGTTAATTCGCAAGGGCTCCGACATTGTCTTTGAGATTCATTTTACCGCGAACGGCAAACCCGCCGTCGACCATTCGGAATTGGGCATTTACTTCGCCAAGCAGCCGCCCGAAGAGCGGGTAGTTACCATTACGCCGGCCGATTCGAAGTTAGCGATTCCGCCGGGCGATCCCAATTACCGCAGCTTCGTCTGGGCCGAGTTACAAGCTGACGCGAAGCTCATCTCGCTGCAGCCGCACATGCATTTGCGTGGCAAGGCCTATCGCATAGAAGCCGTCTACCCCGACGGCCGGCGCGACTTACTCATCGACGTGCCGCGTTATGACTTCAATTGGCAGACCACTTACTTCTTGAAAGAACCCTTGAAGTTACCCAAGGGCGCCAAACTTGAGTGCACCGGCTGGTTCGATAACTCGCCCAATAACCCGGCCAACCCTGACCCCACCAAGACCATCGCCTGGGGCGACCAGAGCTGGGAAGAGATGAATGTGGGCTTCATGGAGATCGCCTTTGACCGTCGCGGCGACGGCGATATTGTGAAGCTAAGCGACACGACAAAGCCGGCGGCAGGTGGTAGACCTTAAGGCGCGGGCTGGGTCAGTAGCAAGCGACCCGCCCGGGTGCCTTCCTGAAGTTCGGCGCGTTGGGCGATCGCCTCCTGGCGCAGCAGCCAACCCGGGTCCGGATCCGTCTCAAGGGTCTCGACGGCCAGGATGCGGTAGTCGCCGGGGGCGAGGCCGGTAAGGCGCCATTCGCCGTGGCCATCGGCGAGGACGATGCGGGCCTGCGGGCTGCCGGCGCGCCAGATGAGCACCTGGACGGCGGCGGTGGCTTTGCCCAAACGATCGACGGCGATGCCTTCGAGCGACGCGGCGGGTTCGGCCACTTCAAGGTCGAGGCTCATGCGGGAGCCGGTGCCGATGGTGACGGTTTGCGGCTGGCCGGGCAGAAAGTCCATGCCGCCGACGCGGAGGCGCTTCACGTAACGGTCGCCCGCTAAGCCCGAGATGCGCAGGGCGTATTCGCCGGCCGGAATGCCTTCGATGCGCAGGGTATTCAGCGAGTCGAAGGTGCCGAAGGGGCTGGCGGTAAGGGCTTGGCCGGGCAGCGCGCGGAGGTCTACGCGGAGCTTGGGTGCGGAGCCGGTTTCGGGCCAGACCACGCGGCCGTCCAGGCCGGCTTGGCGAGCCAGGGTGACGACGAAGTTATCGAGGTCGCCTTTTACGCGCAGCCGGCTGCGATGCTCAGTCTCGCGATTGGCTTCCTTGCCGACCGCGACCACCGAGTACGGCCCCGCCGGCAGCTTCAGCGCGAAGCGGCCTAACGCGTCGGTGATCACCGCTTGGCGATACGGGTTCTGCCCGCGGCCGAACCAGGGCGAGACAAACTCTACCACCACTTGGCTCTGCAGCGGATTCACCCGCCCGCGGATCTCGTACACCGGCGTCCGCTCGAGCCGAATCTCGATGCCGCCGACAAGTTTGCCCGGCAGCACGTCGAGCGCCACGGCGGTGAGCGGATCGGGCGTGCGGGGAAAGTAAGTGCTCACCACTTGGGAGGCGGCGTCGGTGCCCACCGCGGTGGCGGGAGTGAGCCCATCGCGGAAGGCAGAGCTTTCGGCGCGCACCAGGTACTTGCCCGGCGGCAGGAACGCCAAACGGAACTCACCCAGGTCGTTGGTGATGCCGATGCTGACGGTTTCGCACACCGGGTCGTACTGGGTAAAGGTGCAGCGCAGGGCGTGGACGGCGGCGAAGGCGACGGGGTCGTCGGCGTCGTCGAGCACCTTGCCGCTGATGACGGCGTGCGGGGCGAGGCGAATCAGGAAGTCGGCGACAGTTTGGTCTTTTTCGAGAAAGATCCGCCGTTCCCTAGCGACCGTCAGGTTACTGGTGACCGTGCCGCTGTAGCCATTGCGCTCGGCACTGGCGATATAGAGGCCGGGCGCCAGGTTTTCAAAAGCGAAGTCGCCCGTGGGTGAGGTGCGCATCCAGATCGCGGGTGAGGCTTTGCCTTCCAAGTGCTTCAAGGTGACGTTGGCGCGCGGGATGCCGAGCCCGGTGTTGGCGTCGGTGACGCGGCCCTGGATCGCGGTGCGCGGTTCGGGCGCCGGCGCTGGCGGCGTGAGGAGTTGCGCGAAGGTGAGGGCGAATAACGTCCAGCCAAGCATCTGCTTCTAAGATAGACGTTTCGCCCTCAAGAAGTGTGGAGTGGCCGAATACCACCACCTGTGCTGCCTTTCACTCATGCTCGCGGGCGGGGCCAGTTACTAACTTACTGACAATAAAGGGCGATTGATTTGGCATTTAAAGTGCAAATTAGTCAGCCGAAGTAGAATCCTTTGTCTATCTCCTCGGGCTGCAAGCCTGGTCCGTCGTCCAGCAGTATCTAAGTTTCTTGGCCGAATTCGCTCCTTGGCCGAGGGTGAGGAACGGGTGACGGGACTAAGCTTGCAGCTTTTTATTTATTCCCTATAAAAGTGGGCGCGATTAGCCTGATCGGGGCCGTCCACGCGCATGCCTGGGTTTCGCCGTAACGCATATATACAGATAGAGTTAACTGCCTTTGGAAAACGTGTTCCGAAGGGAAAACTCAGGTTTTGAGCGCCGACCGATCACCCCTATTAGCTACGGACTTCGCTTGGTGCCGGGCTTTTCTGAATCGCGATTCTGGTAATCCAAAACGTCCTCGGCTTCGCAATTCAGACGCTCAGCGTGTTTTTCGAGGATCGCCACGTCCCGGCGACGGTCTGCCGGCGACCAGCACCTTCTCCTATGGCCTTCGCCGCAGGTCCGCCGCGTCGACCGAGTGCGCTTGCGGCGTCAACGCGTGGATGGCCCTCGCCCGCTGCGAAGCCGCGCGGGCATGTGACTTATTGCTCGGCCTGAGACGCTTCGAGAATCCGGATGTCTCGCAAGTAAGCCGTCTCCGCGGCGGCGAACTGCGCCTGAAATTGGGCCAGGGCCGCCGTTTCCACGAGGGCTACGGCCACCCGTGGGTCCGTTTGGCCGAATACTTCTGCTTGGCGCACCGCTTGCCGCGCTACGGGTTGGCCTTCGGCATAGCGGCCTTCGCGAGTCAGTCGCCGGGCCTTCTCGAGTAACTGTCGAAACACCGCATCTTCCGGCTCAGCCGGCAGCGCGCCGCCGCCGAGATCGGGGCCGTCCACGCGCAGGCCTGGGTTTCGCCGTAACCCATATACACAGGTAAACTTAAGTGCCCTGGCAAAACGGATTCCGGCGGGAAAACTCACTTTTCTGGGTTTGCCGACCGAGTTTGGACACGGCTCCCCGGGACGGCTGGCTTTTAGTCCAACTTCTTACCGGTCGCCCGCGCCGCCAGCCAGGATCACCCGACGGTTCACCAAGGAGAAGGGCACGCCGGCGGTGATGGGGCTAAACGGCCATAGCTGCGTTGGGTGCCGCGGCCGTCGAAGTTGAGGAAAAAGACGCCAATCAAGGTTTCGATCTCTATGTGCTCGAAAGCGTCGCCGCGCCGCCCGATACCTTGCACGTGGTGACGCAGTGGGAAGCAGCGTTACTGCGTTAAGCCGCGCGGACCGGCGCGCTACTTCGCCGAGGACCTCGCCGTGGACTTCACCGGTGCCGGACTCTTCCGGATCGCGGTCACCCGCAGTTGCTCGCCCTGGATCTCGCCCGCGATCGTGACATGCTCGCCGACAAAGGGCAGCACCTTGGCGCGCTCGGCTTTCTCTTCGATCTTGAAGACGCTCATGCCGCCATCGAGGACGAAGACCGGGGCCCAACCCGCGTCAACGCACTTCTTGGCGCACTCTTGCGCTTCTTTTCCGGGCCGCGCGTTGTTCCAGCCGCAGGCGGCATCCGAGATATAGCCTTGAATTTCGGCGGCGGCCAGCAGGATGAGCAACGTGTTCATAGCGACGCCGCCTTCACCGTCGGGTAGCCCTTCATGATCCAGTCGGTGTGCAGATTGGTGGGGATCGCCATCGCCTTCACGCGCTTATAGCCCAGGCTGACGACCTTTTCGTAAGCCGGCAGCATGTTGGGGCAATCGCCCCAGGGGCAGCAGCCGCAATAGAGGACGATGTCGCGGTCCTTGGCCACCGGCTTCAGCAGGGCGGCGAGGGTCTCGAGGCCTTCGGGCTTGGAGCCCGCGCCACCGTACACCGCGCCCTCAATATGCGCGCCGCGGTAGAGCACCGGAAACGCCACGCAGATCACCATCGGTTTGGTGGACTTGCCCAGTAACGCCACCAACTCCTCCGGCCGCATCTGCGCGGACTTCGGGATGTCATCGGCCTTGGCGCGCAGCAGGGGGACGCTAGCAGACAACAGCAGGGCGGAGCGGCGGGTAAGTATTCTGCTCATGCCCACCAGTGTACGCCGTCCCGTCCACCCGCGGCACCTCGCGTTACACTGTGGCTATGGTGATGATGGTTGCCGACACTTATCTCCCGGTAACGCTTTCTATTCCTGATATGACGGATGAGAAGTTCCAAGCGCTCTGTGAAGAGTATGAAGACTACCGCGTCGAATACACGGCCGAAGGGGAGCTCCGTTTTGCCTAGCGGAGCCCGCCTGGCGCCCGACGCCTCCTGGACCTCCCGGAATCGCTTCCGCCAACGCCCGCTCTGCCCCCAATTCGTCATCGAACTCCTCTCCCCGACCGACCGTCTGAAGAAAGCCGACGCCAAGATGCAAGAGTGGCTCGCCAACGGCGTCGAGCTCGGCTGGCTGATCGACCCGCGCAGCCAATCCGTCACCATTTACCGGCCCCATCAGGACCCGGAAGTCCGCACCGGCGTCGACTCAATCCACGGCGAAGGACCCATCGCCGGCTTCACCCTCGACCTCGCCCCGGTCTGGGCCATCTAGAACCGCCTCGATTCGCCCCTTTGGAGGAATGCGACGATGAAGGGGGGGACCTCACTAAAGGTTGCCTCACGTGGGGGGCATTCGGCAAGATCTTCGGCGCAGCGGCGGTGGCATTCGGAAGTTGTCAGGTTACGAAACGAACCCGGGAGTTGCTGATTCTATTGGGTTTTGACTTTTGAGGGCGTTGGGGCCCGATTTAGGATTTCCTGTCTCTTAGGATAGCAGGCGAGATCTAGGCGGTTCGGCTGAAGTCATTTCTTTGGAGAGGGATAGGGCTTGTGAACGGTTTCCTCCGGGCTACAATCTAGGCACGATTCAACAACTGGACGCGACCTTCGAGCAGGAGGGCGTGTTGCGCTTGGCCCCTGACGCGGCGTGCTGAAAGGAGCATGCAATGTCCTTGTACGGTCGCGATGCTAACCAAATACTTGCTGGATCACATTGCCGCCAAAGTCCGTGAGCTTCTCATTGCGTCCATTGTGCAGGTACCAGAGCTGATTCTGGTCGAGACCTAACGCGTGCAGGATCGTCGCATGGAAATCCCGCATCGAGTAACGGTTACCCACCCCGTTAAGGCCGAAGTCGTCAGTTTCGCCGATCGCTTGGCCGCCTTTGACGCCCCCGCCGGCGAACCACATCGTGAAGCCGTGCGGATTATGGTCACGCCCATTACCCGATTCCGACATCGGTAAACGGCCGAATTCGCTACCCCAAATTACTAGCGTATCTTCGAGTAAGCCGCGCGATTTCAAGTCCTTGAGTAAGCCCGCGATCGGCTTATCGGTAAGTCCGCACATCTTCTCGTGGTTCTTCTTGAGATGACTATGCGCGTCCCATTGGATCGACACCGGGCCGCCGCCCGAATAAATCTGGATATAGCGCACGCCTCGCTCAATTAAGCGCCGCGCGAGTAAGCAGCGGCCGCCAAACTCGCGGGTGCGGTCTTCGTCCAATCCGTATAATTGCTTGGTGGCGGCGGATTCGCTGGAAAAATCCACCGCTTCCGGCGCCGCCGTCTGCATCTTAAACGCTAACTCGTAGGAAGAAATCCGTGCCGCCATATCGGAGTCGAGCGGATCGGCATCCATCTGATTCATCTTCTGGAGTAAGTCGAGGGTGCGGCGCTGGCGATCGGGCGCCACCGGCGACTTCAGGTGCATGATCGGATTGGCGCCGCTGCGAAACACGGTGCCCTGATGGACGGCGGGCAGGAATCCGGGTCCCCAACAAGGCGTACCGCCTTCTGGCGTGCCTTCCGGTTGGGGCATCACGACATAGGCGGGTAAGTTGTCGCTTTCACTACCCAAGCCGTAAGTCACCCAAGCGCCCAGGCTCGGGAACCCCATCAGGATGCGGCCCGAGTGGACATGATACATAGCCGGGGCGTGCACCACGCTATCGGTATGGAAACTGCGCACAAAGCACATGTCGTCCACGCACTGCGATAAGTGCGGGAATAAGTCGCTCACCCACATGCCACTTTGGCCGTACTGTTTGAAATTCCAGGGGGAACTTAAAATCGGCGTGGACCCATCCGTAAATTGGCTACCCACTTTGCCGAAACTCTCCGGCAACTTCTGGCCCTCGAATTTCTTAAGCGCCGGCTTGGGGTCGAAAGTATCCATCTGGCTGGGCGCGCCCACCATGAACAAGAAAATCACCCGCTTCGCCTTGCCGGCGAAATGGGGCTGTTTAGCGGCCAGCGGATTGACCGACTTGGCCTGCGCCAGCATACCTTGTAAGGCCAACGCGCCAAAGCCATGGGCCGATCCGCGCAGCACATCGCGCCGGGACACCGCCGCCGGAATTAAGTGTTTAGGGAAGATAGACGAACTCATTGCGATTCATCAGCGCGAGGCAAAATTCCTCGAGCTTTCCTCCTTGGGTAAAGAATTTCTGCGCTTGTGTAACTTCAATTGGCTTCGGCGCGCGCGCCACGGCCAAACTGTAAGCCGACTTCAACTGGCAGGCCTGATTCGGGCCGCACTCGGTCACCAATCGCGAAGCAAAGGCCTTCGCCCGATCCTGCGCAAAGGCCGAATTCATCAACGACAGCGACTGCAACGCATGCGTGCTCGACGCCCGCTGCGGGCAGGAGCTCATCGCATCCGGCTGATCGAAATTCGTCATCATGGGCAGCCGGACCGTGCGCTTATTCAGTAAGTACAGGCTGCGGCGATTGAACTCGGTCGTATCTTTGGGCAACGGCCATAAGTTATCGGGCTCGGCCTCGGTAAAGATCAATTCGTATAACTCGGGCTCAATCGGCACACGCACGGCCGGGCCACCGGCTTTACGATTTAGCTCGCCGCTCAGGGCGAGTAAGTTATCCCGCAACATTTCGGAATCCATACGGCGGCGATGGGCGCGCCAGTAGAGTTTATTATCCGGGTCGGTCTTCATCTTCTCAGCGTCCAGAGTGCCGGCCTGCGCGTAGACGCTGGAAAGTAAGATCAGCCGGTCCATGGCTTTTACACTCCAGCCCTGCGCGACAAACTCCGTAGCGAGCCAATCGAGCAGCGCGGGATGCGTCGGCCGTTCGCCCAGCGCACCATAGTCGTTCATCGTGCGGACCAAGCCCGCCCCCATCCGCGCCTGCCAAATGCGATTCGCCATCACCCGCGCAGTAAGCGGATGCTCCGGCGCCGCCAGCCAATCGGCCAACGCCGTACGGCGACCCTTTACGGCCGTGGGCACGTCCAGGCGATGAGCAAAAGCCAGCGGCAAGGCAGCGGGAACGGGCGCGAGCTTCATTTTATGGTCGCCCACCTTGAGGATGTGCGTTACCGGCGCCTCCTCCATATTCTCGACGCCATAAGCGGCTGCCACTGGCGGCGGCGCATCGAGTTCGAGCGCATGCATCTGTTTCCGCAACCCGATCCGGCGGCTCTTCTCCGGTTCTTTGATCCGATTGACGACTTCGTCCCAAGTGGAGTTCGACTGCGACTCACCTTCCTTAGCGAGCAGCTTTTCGGCCTCCGTGCGCTGCTCCTTGGGCTTCTCCATCGCGGCCCGATGCGCCGCATCCAGGAGTAGTTTTTTCTCTGCCTTCAACTGATCTTTGTAAGGCTTCTCGACCGCCGCGATCGCGTCCTGAATCGGCTTCACCTTCGCCTCGTGCGCTTTGATAGCCGCCTCAGCCGTCACTTTCTCCGCCGACGTGGCGATCACCACATCGGCCCCCTTGGCACCCGCGAATATCGCTTGTAACTGATAGTAATCGGCCTGCAGGATCGGGTCGAACTTATGGTTGTGGCAGCGGGCGCAATTCATCGTCAGCCCGAGGAACGCCCCGCCCACCGCGGCGGTCATCTCGACCAGCACTTCCTGCCGGTCCATCTCTTTGTCGGTATTTCCGCCCACTAAGTGCTCCGGGCCGGCGCGCAGAAAGCCAGTGGCGATAAGGGCGTCGTTGTTACCAGGCCAGATTTCGTCGCCCGCAATTTGCTCGCGCAAAAATTGCGTGTAGGGCTTGTTCTCGTTGAAGGACTTGGCAACGTAATCCCGATAGCGCCAGGCCTGCGCCCGGTCGAGGTCGAGCTCGAAGCCATTGGTATCGGCATAGCGAACCACGTCGAGCCACTTCTGCGCCCAGCGTTCGCCATAGGCGGGCGAGGCCAGCAGCCGGTCCACCAGATTCTCATAGGCTTGCGGTGACCGGTCCGCGACGAAAGCACTCACCTCCGCCGGCGTCGGCGGCAGGCCCGTCACATCCAGCGACACCCGCCGAATCAATTGCGCGCGCGACAACGACGGCGACGGCGACCAGCTCTTGTCACGCAGGCTCTTCAGAATGAACGCATCAATCGGCGTACGCACCCAAGCGTCAGCAGCAGCGGGAACGGCGGGCCGCACCGGCGGGCGGAAGCTCCACCAGCCTTTGCGAGCCAGCACCCTCTCATCGGCTTTGGTAAGCACGGCGGCAGGTTCGGCGAAGCCCAACCAACCAATCAAGGCGAGACTCAAAGCGCGGCGCATGAATCTCTTCAGTATATCGAAACTCCCTGGTAGCCTAAATGGGTATGCAACCCACTTACGATGACGCCAACCTGATCCTGCGCCTTTACGAAATGCGCCGCGAAGCCACCATGCGCGATGCGCGCGGCTGGTTTTCCAGTTCCTGCAAGCCGCAAAGCTTCGAAGACCTGATGAAGAACATTGCCCCGCCCGGCACCCTGCACAACGCCTACTATCGCCAAGTCACCTCCTATTGGGAGATGGTGGCCGGCTTTATCACCAGCGGCGTATTGAACAAAGACCTCTTCGTGCAAAGCGGTATGGAAATGCTTTTGGTCTGGATCCGCATCCACAAAATCGTGCCGGAAATGCGGGCGGCTCACGGGAACCCGAAGGCCATGCACAACATCGAAGTCGTCGCCAACCACTTCATCCAGTACCTCGGGCAGGACGCCTACGAAGCCTTCGCCAAGCGCGTTGGATAAGCCATGAAGCAGGAGCCGGAGTTCTTCGGCGAACAGGAACTCGACCTCATCTATATCGCCAAAAAGCTGAGCGAGGCGCTGTTGCTGGAAGAGAAGCTCACCGCCGCGGGCATCGACTATGCCGTTGAAATCGACGAATACCGCGGCGGCTTCATCTTTCAGACCCTGCGGAAAGGCGCTTTTCTCTACGTCCAACCGCCGGACCTCGAGCGTGCCAGACAGATCGTGCTCGACGCGGGCCTCAAGCTGCCCTCTACCTGAGATAATCGAGAACATGAGGCACGTTCTCTACTTCGGCGTGCTGCTGCTCCCGTTAGGCGCACAGACCAACAGCCCGGTGGAAACGCTCGCGCGCGAAGGCAAGGCGAAGCGGCCTTCGCTGGTCGCACTGGCGGCGCAACACCCGCAAGACCAAACCGGGGCCCTCGCCCTCTTGGCCGCCGCCTCGCTGAGCCCTTCGGTCACCGAGGCGATCGCGCAGTATCAGGCTGCGCTGCCGCGCCTGCCACTGATTCGCGACTACGTGTCGTATCTGATCGCCAACAGCCAATACGAAGCGACCGCGTATACCGAAGCCGCCCGCAGCGCCGAAGCCGTCGCCCGCACCGATTCGCCCGTCGCGCCAAAGGCGATCCTACTGGCCGCCCGCGCTTATCTCCAACTTACTGACTACCAAAATGCCATGCGCCTGCTGGAAGCGCAGCGCGCCAAAGCCCCGCAGCCCGCGGCCGATCGCCTGTTGGCTGAAGCCGCCGAACTCGCCGGTGACTCTACTCGCGCCGCCATCGCCTATCGCCGCCTCTATCAGCTCTATCCGCGTTCCAATGAAGCCGCCGATGCCGAAAAAGCCCTTGGACGCATGGGCGCCCCTTTGGGCACCACGGCCGAGTTGTTCGAGCGCGCCAAACGCCTGGTGGACACCGGCGACCCCGGCCGCGGCGCCCGGGCCCTGGAAGCCGTGCTGCCCCAACTCGCCGGAAAAGAGCGCGAATGGGCCAACCTGCGCATCGGCTACGCGGACTATCAGGCACGCAACACGCCTTCGGCCTATGCGCACCTAAAGAGCCTGCGCCTCGAATCGCCGGACAACGAAGCCGAGCGACTGGCGTTGCTGGTGAACATTGACCGCCGCCTCGAAAAGCCGGGCGAAATCGAAGCGCTGCTCGAAGAACTCGGCACGCGCTTCCCCAACTCTCCGCGCCGCGGCGAAGCCATGGCCTCAGCCGGCGACTATTTCTACAACGGCAATCAGCAGGACCGTGCCGCCCCCATCTTCGCTGCCTGCCGCCTGATCTCCGTCCGCTGCAACTGGAAGGCCGCCTTTGCCGACTTGCTCAATCGCCGCTCCAACGCGTTTCTTCAACTGGCCGACCATTGGCGCCGCTACCCCGATTCGCCCCACGCCAGCGCCGCCCTCTATTTCTCCGCCCGCGTCGCCGAAAACAATGGCGACCTGCCCACCGCGCGCGCTCTCTACGAGCACGCCAGCCGTACCTTCCCCAACCACTACTACGCTATGCTCTCTCGGCGGCGTCTGGAAGATTCGTCCATCGCCGCCACCTCCCCTGCCGCCAAGTGGGTGGTCGAACTCAATGGCCTAAAGTGGCCCGCCTTGGCCGCCGCTGCCAACTATGAGCTCTCGCCCGCCGCCAAACAGCGCGAGGAGCGCGCCGAGCTATTAGCCCAAGCCGCGCTCGACGAATATGCCGAGCTCGAACTCCGCGCCGGCGTGAAGGATTCCCCCGCCGTCACAGCCATGCTGATGGGCAAGTTCGCCCAACGCCGCGGCGCGCCGGAGCGCGGGATTCGCTTGGTGAAGAGCCTGTACCCGGCCTACTTCGCCACGCCACTCGAATCGGCGCCCTTCGCCTTCTGGCAGATGGCCTATCCGCTGCCTTGGCGCAGCAACCTGGAGCAACTGGCCCGCGAACGCGACCTGGACCCCTTCATCATCGCCGGCCTCATCCGGCAGGAAAGCGAGTTCGACGCCGCCGCCATCTCTCGCAGCAACGCCCGCGGCCTCACCCAGGTGATGCCCGCCACCGGCAATTGGCTCGCCCAGAAGATGGGCCTGGGGCGCTTCTCGACCAACATGCTCCATCTGCCCGAAACCAACCTCAACCTGGGCACCTACTACATGCGCACCCTGCTCAATCAGCTCGACCAAAACTGGGAGTATATGCTCGCCTCCTACAATGCCGGCAAGGGCCGCGTGGATAAGTGGCGCACCTGGTTCGACTATCGCGAGCCCGCCGAGTTTGTCGAAAGCATTCCTTTTGACGAAACGCGCAACTATGTCCAAGTGGTGCTCCGCAACGCCGACTTCTACCGCCGCCTCTACTCCGCCCGCCCCGGCTTCACCACGCCCTTGCCGGTCGTGGGCGCCCCGGTCGCCTTCATCGGGCCAGCCCGCACCATCCCCCAGAAAGCCGCGGCAAAGAGGGCCCCCGCAAAGTCAGCCCGCAGAAAACGCTAAGCTTCTAGAATGGAAGTTTTGACGGCTAAATCCTCCGTCCGCCCCAACCTGATCGCCGATCGGCGTCCGCGCTTTGAGGCTCAACGCACAGTCAGCTTTACCGAGAGCGTTATCCGCGAAATGACGCGCCTGGCCCATATTCACGGCGCTGTCAACCTAGCCCAGGGTTTCCCTGACTTTGCCGCCCCCGCGGACTTGAAAGACGCCGCCTGCCGCGCCATCAACGACGACCAGAACCAATACTCCATCACCTGGGGCGCGAAGAATTTCCGCCAAGCCATCGCCGACAAGTATAAGCGCTGGCACAATCTCGATCTCGACCCCGAACGCGAAATCACCGTCTGCTGCGGCGCTACCGAAGGCATGATCGCCACCCTGCTCGCCGTCACCAACCCCGGCGACGAAGTGATCGTCTTTGAGCCTTACTACGAGAACTACCACCCCGACACGTTGCTCTGCGGCGCCACCCGGCACATCGTCTCGCTCCGCGCACCGGATTGGACCTTCGATCCCGACGAGCTTCGCCGCGCCTTCAACACGCGCACCAAAGCCATCATCATCAACTCGCCCAATAACCCCACGGGCAAGGTGTTTGAGCGCGCCGAACTCGAGTTAATCGCTACGCTGTGCGAAGAGCACGATTGCCTCGCTATCACTGACGAAATCTACGAGCACATCCTCTTCGATGGCGCCACGCACATCCCGCCCATCACTTTGCCGAACATGCGCCATCGCTCGGTGCTGATCAACTCGATGTCGAAGACTTACTCGGTCACCGGTTGGCGCGTCGGCTGGGTGCTCGCTTCGCCGGACCTCACCGCCAGCATCCGCAAAGTGCATGACTTTCTCACCGTCGGCGCCGCCACGCCCTTGCAGCAAGCCGGCGTCCACGCGCTCGGCCTGCCAGACCACTATTACGACCACCTCTCCACCGACTACGTCCAGCGCCGCGATGCCATCGTCAGCATGCTCAAGCGCACCGGCTTCAAGCCCTTCGTCCCCCGGGGCGCGTACTACGTGATGGCCGATATTTCGAACTTCGGCTTCCCCAACGACCAGGCCTTTGCCGCCCACTTAGTAGAAGAGATCGGCGTGGCGGCCGTACCGGGGTCGAGCTTTTTTGAAAACGCGGAACTGGGCAGCCAACTCATTCGGTTCTGCTTCTGTAAGAAATTTGAGACGCTGCAGGCAGCCGAAGAGCGCTTGGTTCGCCTGCAACGATAACGGCCCGCCGTCAATTGGCCATCAAGAGCATCACGCCATCGACCGCTACGCGGTCACCGGTTTGGGTGCCGAGGGTGACCATCACCTTTTCAAAGACGCCTTTGGCCTTCTCTCGCCACACGACAGCCTTGCCATCCGTAGCGATAATGGCGGCGGCGGGGACGGTGGGCCGCATTTCATTGCGTTCGGCGAGTTGAATATTGCCGAACATTTCGGGCTTTAACCGGCCGGCGGCGTTGGACATTTCCGCTGTCACCTTCACGGTGCGCGTTTGCGGATCGACCGTGTCGCCAATTAAAGTCACGCGGCCGGAGAAGCCCTCACCGGGGTAAGCCGACAGCTGAATGCGCACGGGCTCGCCGGGGCGGACCAGGCGAATCGCAGTCTCGGGCACATCGGAGGTAACCCAGACGGAGTTGAGGTCGGTGATGGTCATCAGCGAGGCGCTCAGGTAATTGCGGAACTCGCCGTTCACCACCGACATTTCGAGCACTTTGCCAGAGATGGGCGCGTTGACGGCGATGCGTTGGCCGAAGTTGCTGGCGCTGATGCCCAGGATCTGTAAGCGGCGTTTGGATTGTTCGGCGGATGCCTGGGCTTGCGCCAGAATGGTTTGGCCGTTGAGCACTTCTTTTTGGGGCACGGCGCCGTGTTCGAAAAGGTCCTTTTGGCGGTCAAGGTCCATTTGCGCTTTGGCCATGGCGGACTTGGCCTGCGTGACGGTGGCCTGGGCCTGCAAGGCGCTCGAGACCGCGGCATCGGCGTCGGCGCTTTCAATGGTCAGCAGCGGTTGGCCCTGGCGGACGAAGTCGCCGATTTTGGTATTGACGGCGATCACTCGGCCAGTCAGCGGCAGGACGACGTGGGCCGTACGGTTGGCGTTGGCTTCCACCTTGCCGGGCGAAGAGACCGTGTCGACGGGCACTTGGGCCATGGTGACGGGCTCGACGCGAATTTGGGCGAGTTGGGGAGAATCGGCGGGAATGGTGGCGACGGTGGACTTGTAGGCGGGGTCCGACACGGGCGCCGCGGGTTTGGGTGCGGCGGCCTTCACTTCGGGCTCACTTTTGCCGCAAGCGCAGAGGAAAGCCAGCGCAACCGAGGCCAATAGAATTCTTTGGTTCATTCTGTTTTCTCCTAGGAACCGCTCACGGTGGCGCCGGAAACGGCGTCGATCAGGTAAAGGCTGGGGGGGTAGTTGGCCTTAGCTTCGTTGAAGGTTTGCACGGCATCGTTAAAGGCACGCTGAGCATCGAGAAACTCAAGCAGGCTTGCTTCGCCTGGCGACTCACGTTCCACTTTTGGCCGCCAGGTCCAGGTTCCTTGCCAGCGCCTTCTGGATCGCTTGTTCGAAAGTGATGACTTCGCGCACGCAGCGAAGGCCACGTGGCCGAGGGGCTCGAAACGCATTTGTTCCGCATCACTCAGGAAGCCTTAAACAACATTGCGCGCCATTCGGGCGCGACGGCGGCGACGGTGAATCTGGAACTCAGCAAGAACCGGCTGCGTCTCACCGTCGCCGACAATGGCCACGGCCTGCCGGATGGCTACCGCCAGAAAAACCCGAGCTTGGGAATGGTGGGGATGCGCGCCCGGGCGCGGCAGTTGAACGGGGAGTTGATCGTGGAGAATGGACCAGAGGGGGGGCTGCGCATTCACGTGGATGCGCCGCTCCAGAAAGCCGGGTTGCATCTTGAACAAGAAGATCCGACTTTCGTTGGCTGACGACCATACGATTCTGCGCAAAAGCTTGCCAATGCTGCTGGAGTCGCAGCCGGACCTCGAAGTCGTCGGCGTGGCCGGCACCGGCCGCGAAGCAATCGACCAAGCGCTCAAGCTCGTTCCCGACGTCATCGTGATGGACGTCTCGATGCCCGAGATGAATGGCATCGAAGCTACCCGGCAGATCTGCGAAGCGTTGCCGATGACGCGTGTGGTGGGCCGGAGCATGCACAAAGACGCCGTGTATGTGCGGGAGATCCTGCGGGCCGGGGCACGCGGCTATCTTCTGAAGGACTCCGAAGACGAGGACCTGCTGCGGGCAATTCGTGCGGTACACCGCGGGGAGGCATTTTTGAGCCCGGCCATCTCGGACGCGGTATTAATCGACTACCGCAAGCACGTCTCGAACCCGATCGACCAACTCACCAGCCGCGAGCGGGAGATCATGGCGATGATCGCCGAAGGCAAGAGTAACAAGGAGATCGCCCACGTGCTGAACCTGAGCGTCTACACGGTGGAATCGCATCGCGGTAGCGTGATGGAGAAATTGAATTTGCACAATACGGGCAATATCGTGATTGGCGGCTTACTAAAGCAATACACGGACGGCGGCGCGGTAGCGTTGGGCGCGGCGGAACAACATTTTCACCAGGTGGCGCAGGGCGTGGACCAAGCCTCGCTGTCCTCGGCCCTGGGCGGCATGATGCGCTCGGCGGAGACGCCGGCCTTCGGACAAATCGTGGGCCAGCTGTTTCAGAACGGCAGCGGCGACCAGAACGCGAGCATGCTGAACACGCTGCTGGCCGGGGCGGGGCCGGGCTTGTTGAGTCAGCTCTCCGGGTTGATCCCTGGGCTGGGCGCGGGCGGCACGGTGACGGCGGAACAGGCGGCCGCCGTTCCAGCGGACGCGATTACGCAGGTGGCGGCGCATGCCGAGCAGCATGACCCTTTAATGATCGACAAGATGAGCAAGGTCTATGCGGCGCATCCGACCTTGGTGAAGACCCTGGGCGCGACGGCGATGTTCATTGCGTTGCGGGAGATGGGTTAAGCGGTTCCCTTCGCAGGCGTAGGTGGGGTGTCGTCCTGGCGGACAAGGCGGTTCCAGGGACTCTCGATTCAGGCGAGCATTGGCTCAAGTGGTTCGAGAGCGCTAATCGACTGGTGCACCTAAGTGGTTTTCCTTCATTTACTTACGGGGAAACCCGGGGATGCGCGTGGATGCCCCCGAATGTGGGTAAATATCATAAGAGTCAATGACTTAGGGTGGATTCGTGGTCAGTGTCAGCCCAGGCTATCGAGAGCGCCGACCGTCTGAGAGGGCGAGAAGAAGTTCAGTGTCGCCGTGCGTTTGAGCGAGAATGAGCGCTCCAATGTCGACACACTGCGTTCCCTGTTGATCGATACGCCGGCGGGTTTACACGTGCCGCTGGAGCAGGTAGCGAATATTCAAGTTCGGGAAGGTAGCTTGAATATCAGCCGTGGATCAGGCTTGCGGGTGCAGAGTATCGGCGTATTTATCCGGGGCCGCGACATGGGGAGCATTGTTAAAAAGATGCAGGACAACGGGGCGAAGGCGATCCGCCTGCCGACTGGTTATTACATCATCAGGGGCGGAGAGTTTGAGAATCAGGAACGCGCGATGGGAACGTTTATCGGTGATTGTTCCGGTGAGCGTCGTGTTGATCTTCATCTTACTGTTTGAGGCGTTTAAGAGTGTCAAAAGCGCGGCGCTCATCTTGATGAACGTGCCGTTCGCCATGATCGGCGGCATTGTGGCGTTACTTTTCACCGGTATCCACTTGAGTGTCTCGGCGGCGATTGGATTTATTGCGCTTTTCGGCCAAGCGGTGTTGAATGGAGTGGTAATGGTGAGTTACTTTAACGAACTGCGCGATGGCGGCGCGGAGCCCTACACGGCGGTGATCGAAGGCGCATTAGTGTGAGGCGCAGAAGCCGCTGGCCACGGTGATTATCGGTGGGCTGATGTCGGCCACGTTGCTGACGTTGATCGTCCTGCCGGTGCTATACCTGTTGTTTGAAGGCAAGCGGCCGAAAAAGGAAGTGGAGATCTAACCTGATGCCGTTACCGGACGGATTTGTGCAAGCGGTGCGGGAAGCGCGGCACGACGCTGGCCGTCTGCGTTTGCTCGCGCGGGAAGCGCGTGGCTTTGATTGGGAGACGGAAGGCGTCGCACTGGCCCACCAGGCCATTCACTGCGAGCACGTGATCCTCTTCACCGGCCATATGGTGGACACGCCTGATCGCCCTACACCGCGATTTCCCCATGCCAAAGCCCCGTTGGCCGGCGCCGCGATCGAAGCGCAATTGAACGCCATCACCCAGGGCGACAAGACGAATTCCCTCGGCATCGCCGGCGGGGGCAGCGGCGGGGACCTGCTCTTTCACGAAGCCAGCGCAAGGCTAGGCATCCCCACGCGTCTGCGCCTGACGCTGCCCGTGGATCTCTTCGTGGCCCGGTCCGTGACGCCCGTCGCCGGCGATTGGGAGAGCCGTTTCCACGCCGTGGAACAGAATGCGGCCACCGCGGTGCTGGGCGATAGCGAGGAACTACCCGCCTGGCTGGCCGCAAAGGAAGGCTACAATGTGTGGGTTCGTACCAACCTGTGGATGCTCGAAGAGGCTCTCTCGCTTGGAGCGCGCGAGGTCCACTTGATCGCGCTCTGGAATGGCGAAGATGGCGACGGGGTTGGGGGAACCGGAGAGTTTGTGCAGTTAGCCCGGCAGGAAGGGGTCCTCACCCATGTCATCGACACCAAACAGCTATTTGGCCTTTAGGGGCCGGGTGATTCTGCCCGGCGAAGTGCTGCCGGTGGGCGTGGTGGTTTGCCGGAATGGCCGAATTGAGGAAGTCCGCCGATCGTCGCGCTTGCCGCGCGACGCCACCGTCATCGAGGGCGAATGGATTTCGCCTGGCTTCATCGATCTACACGTCCACGGCGCTGACGGCAGCGACTATATGGACGGCACGCCCGATGCCGTGCGCCGCGTGAACCAAGCCCATCTGCGCCATGGCACGACGACGATCTTCCCCACCACCACGACTGGCACGCCCGAGCAGGTGCGGCGAATGCTCGAAGCCTGCCGCGACGTGCAACGCACTTGGACCCCCGCCGACGGCGCCTATCTGGCCGGTGCGCATCTCTACGGGCCCTACTTTGCCGCGGAAAAAGTCGGTTGCCATTCCACCGACGGACGCCGCGAGCCCTTGGCCAGCGAATACGCGGCCTACTTTGCCCTGGGCATCGTGAAGATCGCCACCTGCGCCGCCGAACTGCCCGGCGCCGAGTCCTTCTACCGCGCGGCGCGACGCCACCAGTGCCTGATCACCTGCGGCCATTCGAATGCCAGTTGGGCGGAGATGGCGCGGGCCTATCGCGCCGGCATGCGGCATGTGGACCACTTCTGGTGCGCGATGAGTTCCGTGCCGTCGTTACGCGCGCGTTTCGGCACGCCGATGCAGGCCAGCATGGCCGAGTTTGTGTTGGCGCACGCGGAGATGAGCACCGAAGTGATCGCCGACGGCGAGCATCTGTCGAAGGAACTATTGGAGTTCGCCTACCGCATGAAGGGTGCCACGCGACTCTGTCTAGTGACCGATGCCAATCGCGCCCTGGGCATGCCGCCAGGCCGCTATCGCTTCGGATCGGGTGACGACGGGCCGTGGTTCGAAAGCAATGGCCGCGTGGGCTTCGTGCCCGGGCAAGGCTTGGCGAGTTCCGTGCTGCCGCTAAGCACCATGGTGCGGCGGATGAAGCAGATGACCAGCGCGCCGCTCGAAGATGTCGTCCGTATGGCGAGCCTGACGCCGGCCGAGCGAGCTGGCATCGCCACCGACACGGGCAGTCTTGAAGCCGGCAAGCGCGCCGATGTGCTGGTGCTCAGCCGCACGCTAGCGGTAAAGCGCGTCTTCGTTCACGGGCACGAAGCGGCCTAAAGCCTCTCGCGTTTTTCGAGATTCTGCTCGATTTCTACGCGTTCGCGCCACACGGGATGGAGCTTTTTGTCGCGCAGCAACGGCAACTGATCCTCAATGTGCGGCGACCCCGGCTGGCTCGCATTGCCGTAGCCCAGGGCACATTGCGCCTTCTGCGGCGCGGCGAATTCAATCGCGCAGACGAAGGTTTCGCCATGCGAAGGGAAGAAGCGATTGCCGCTCTTTTTTCCGAACTGCATCGTGCGGAAGACGCCCATGCGGCCATGTCCGCCGTTGCCGGGTAAATCGGTTTTGCCGCGGGCGAAGCGATACACGTCGCCCCACGGCACATCCAGACGGCCATAAGTGCGCCGGCACTCTTCGGCCGCCGTGCGCAGCGCCTCCAAGGCGAGCTTCGGTTCGGCAATGCCGTAGGCCGAATCGAGGGGACGCGCGGGGTCGTACTTCACGCGCAAATGCTTTTCGATGGTGTCGCCGGGGCCGAAGAAACGGTCGGCGAAGAGTTGGAACAGCACCGCGCCTTGGCTGGTGGCTTCGGTTTGGCGGTCCCATTGTTCGAGCACCTTGGCCGCTTCGAGCGTCAATGAATCCGCACTGCCGCGGGCCGCGGTGAGTAACTCCGGCAGCACCGCGTCGGCTAATTCCATCCGCGTCGAATGCTTGTATCCGAGTAACTCATCGTAGGTGATGGACTTGTCTTCGGAGATCATTCGCAGCGAACGCTTAGTGCGGAACGACGTCAGCCGCTGGTTGCCGGGCGCGACGTACGCGGGGTACTTGGCGGGGTCCAGCGGCGGCATCGTGAACTGCCATGGCGGCTCATTGGCGTTCTGATGGAACCCGCTGGCCGGATCCTTCGACTTTGGCAATTCGTCGTACTTCAGATAATCGGTCCACAAGGTTTTGGACGTGTTGCCGGGCACCACTTTGTTCCAATCGGCGTAAGTGCCCGAAGGCCGGCGCGCCACGAGGCCATTAAAGACCAGCAGCAGGTGCCCCGCCGAGTCAGCGTAGTTCACGTGCCACATCGGAATCGCTTGCATGCGGAGGGCCCGCTCAAACTCGTCCAACGAGCGAGCGCCGCCCATCCGGAACCATTGTTCAAGCATCTTCGGCCGATCGATGCCGGCCACGCGCATGGCGAGCGTGACGCCTTGCTCATCGAGCACCACGGGCCCATGCACGCTCCGCCGCACCTCCACCTTTTCCTGGCGCATCACGCCATTCGCCTCGCGAATCTTGAGGGTCTTGGTGGCGCGCTCGAAGTCCTTCCATTGGCCGTCGAACTCGTACTTGCCGTCGCGCGTTGTGAGCCGATAGAAGTCCACCGTATCGATCGTGTTCACCGTGCGGCCCCAGCCGGTGGAGCGATTGAAGCCCACAACGGGCACGGGAAAGCCGATCTGCGGGGCGCCGTAAAGGTCATAGCCGGGGCCCACCAAGTGGACCTCCATGTAGCTATAGAAGTCCTCCCAGACCAGATGCGGATTGATGATCAGCATGGGCTTGCCGCTCGCCGAGCGCGACGGGCCCACGGCCCAGGTATTGGAGCCAGCAGCGGCGAGCGGCTCGGCTAAGTCAGGCGCGAGCGCGGCGAGGTTCTTCTTCGTCAATAACGGAGCAGCTTCCGAACGCAGGCGGGCTTGGCTGCCCATATACATATAGTGAACGGCCCGCAGCGTGTGCCCCACCACATCGACGCCGCTCACCGGCAGCACTTGGCGATACTCGACGCTGGTGTGTTCCGGATGCGCGGCGGCAAAGGCGTTGATGCCGCGCGCGAAGGCGTCGAGGTAGCCGCGGAACTTGGGGTCCTGCGCTTTGTACCATTCGGCCGCGCGCTCCGGCACTTCGTTTGTACGTACCCAACGGTCGAGCGAAAGATGATCGCGGCTCTGGGACTGCGCGCCCCAATATTCAGCCCCCCGGCCCCGGCTTTCGCCGTAAAGACGCAACAATAGATCGGCGTGGTTCTGCATCTGCGCCCAGCCGTGCGCGTAGAACATATCCTCCAGCGAGTCGGCGAAGATGTGCGGCACGCCGTAGCGATCCCAAAGAATTTCCGGTCTGCCGGCGGCCTGGAGCATCACAGCCATCATCAAGAACAACCACATTTTTCGCATGGACTTGCCTTTCGGATCGAGCCCCGGCGGCGACACAGAACGCGGGCTTCGAGATCTCGTGATTCTAGCGAACTTTCAACCCTCCAGCGGCGTCGCCCGAAAAGGCGTACAATATTGTCGTAATGCTGACGAATAATCACCGAATGCTCGAAGACTTGTTGCCGCCGTCACCGCAGCCCCGGGTCTTCCGTTTGTCGCAAGGCGCCGGACCGCAGGCGCAGAGAACGGTTTGGGGTAGTGAATACGAAGCGCCGTCGACGCTGGGCAATTGCCATGCCGCCATTGCGCGGGCCCTAGCGGGCGATCAGGCCATGGAACTCACGTGGTGGTCCGCCATGCTGGAGCGCCATCTGGGTCAGTTGGTGGGCGGGTACATGGAAGGCTGCCGGACGGCTCACCACTGGAATCTGCCGGAATTGGCGCAGGTGCACTGGTATGCCTTCGCCGTCAAAACCCGGCTGCGCGGCGCGCGCTACTTCCCGAGCCTATGGGCAGGTGCGGGTCGCACTCTCGCAGCTTTGCAGGTAATTCAGTCGTAATAATCGCGTAATTGCTCACTAGCCGCACGCGCCTGCTCGCGCCCGAGAGGGTTGGCCGCCGGGCGGGAGTCCGTTTCGCCTTCGGGACGCAGGGCCCAGATCCAGATAATGGGGTAGAGGATGGATCCGACCTCTAGTAGTTGAGTGCCTACCGCGAAGTACTTGTGATTGAGCAACCAAGCGGCGAGCGCCGTAGTGGCGGCCATCGCTGCCATCGTCCGTTCGTGCCGGATGACGTTGGGTCGCCGGCGCGGGTCGAAGTAATTCAAAACCAACAGCAGCGCCACCGCGCTCACGGCCACCGCTGAGCCAAGCACCCGTTGAATCACAAAAATTCCCCGCGTTGGATGATAGGACGGCTCGATAGCGCCTAAGATTCCCGAGATCGCGGCTATCACCCCGCACGCACCCCAAACCGCGTGCCGACTGATGCCCGGGTAGTGCTCTAGCGAGAGATGTACCGTTTCGAGAAATGCCGCCACGAGAGCAGCCATCGTGATGGCGACGCCATAACGCCAAATGTAATCCGGATCCACCGGTAGGATCGGAACTGCCGTGGCGAGGATCCAAACGAGATGCGAGGCGAAAAAGAGCGCGAGGCAGGGGAATCGTAGCTGGAGTTTGGTCCGCGCCAAGTGGGCAATCAGCGCCACAGCACAGACGGCCTTGAGGATGAGTAAGCTTTTTTGCACCCGGCATAATAGTACGCCGGGTGCGTTATGTTTGCAAGTAAGCGCCGGTAAGGAAAGTCACGCGACGCGGTCGGCTAGAAGCCGAACGGCGGCTCGCCGCCGGGGGGTGGTAGTCCCATGTTAGTTGCCTCCTATGTAAATGATTTCGGTCACAGGATAAGAATAAGAAAATCGGGCAATTTGGGGTGGACATTCGAAGAGATTTTCGAATTAAGCGTCAGGCTTCAGGCACTCCAGGAAATTTTTAGGTCCATCCGGCGTGACGAAATGATTCCAAACTATTTGCTCCTCCGCCATTGACCTGGGGCGCTGCTGCGGAAAAGCACTGATTTTCCAAGTTGTGAACGAGATAAGAAAAGACTCACGATAATGGCACATTGAGGAGTAATTCGTTAGAAATCCCTGCCATCTCGGTCGCGGTCACGAGGCTCTTCCCCTGGCGGCAGCGAAAACGATACACTAAGGCGAGTGCCCGGGTGGCGAAATCGGCAGACGCAACGGACTTAAAATCCGTTATCCTCACGGGTGTGTGGGTTCAAGTCCCACCCCGGGCACCAGTATTTTCAACCTCGTCTAACCTATGTAGAGCCGCGCCAATGGGCAATTCAGCAGTTGCTGTAGGAGAGCCGAGCTGAAAAAACGCCCCTTATTTTCAGCTACGCTGATTTCTTGAACATATAAGCGCCACTTTCGCCGGCGGCCTGCTAATGCGTCTGGCGTGTCCAGATTGCTTCCTAGCAGCCTTCGAGGGCACTCCCGCAGCCTTCACAGGAGCACTCAAACGCTGGTCAGCGGCGAGCAACTCGCGTTTACTGTCGATGTCCTAGCGGTCGCGTCTTGTTGCCGCTGATGGCCATACCGACCATTTCGAAAATTCCGATGTGCACCGCGCTAGGGCGACAGTCATGCAGGAGTTTGGTAGGCTTGCCCCGTCGCATCCAACCATGCCAGCCTTTCGGCAAGCAATGCGCCAAGCCGAACTCAAGCTCGTGATCGGCGCGTCTTTTGCATTTGTAGGGCAGCAACCACTTCCTCCGTCAGCGGAAAGGCCGCAACCGGGGGAAGCTGGCGGGCCTCGCGCGCCTGCCGCGCTTGGGCAAAACTTTTAGCTCGAGGAGCGTCTCGAGCCCTTTTGCGAGTGCCATTTCTGTAAAACGTAGGATTCATTGTGGAATTATCCCTGCCCATAATGGAACAGCCTGCGGGGTGTTGAGAAAGGACCCATGTTCGGAGCGTTGAAAACAATGATCAATCCGCCAATGGCCCGCTGAATGCTAAGTAGAGCTAAGTAGAATATTCGCACTGAATCGCGCTAAAGGCTTTATCTGGCGCGCAGTGTTCCCACTTAAAGGATTTGTTGCAAAAATGTCTCATTTGTCTTTTCTCGCCTTGGCCTTAGCTTCCGGCACGCTCGCCAGCGCCACCATCATCACCCAGACTTGTACTCCTGCCAACCAGACTGCCGTCGGCGGAGGCTCAGTCGTTGCACTCGGGACGACGTCGGTCTCCTGTGCCGGGTTCATGGCCCCGGGTGGCTTCACCATCAGCGGCATCGGCTACAGCTTTTTGGGCACGTTTTCGGATTCCGATGGCAGCAACGGCCTTCATCAGTTAACCTTTAGCGGCACCACGCCCCATGGCTCCTTTGGCCCGTTCAACACCAATAGCGATGGGGAGGTTGGTTCCACCGGCGTCCAATCCGGACTCTCCCTTGCCTTCAATCTCGGCCCGTCGATCAGCGCTTTCCAGGTGAGCGTCAATCTGGCCAATACCGTGATCACCAATGTCTTCCCGGCCACGGCGCAGTACACCGTCACCGCGGTGTACACCTACGAAGCGATTTCAAGCGGCGTACCTGAGCCGGCGACGATGTCATTAGTGGGTGCGGCCATGCTTGCCGCTGGCCTGCGCAGGTTCCGGCTCAGGGCCTGAGCTGTCAAGCGTGTCGACCGGTGCGGCCCGGAATGGCCCACACGGCTTCCAGCTTGCCTCCTCGCAAGGCGCACATTTCGTCGTGCAAACATACGGTGCTGTCGGTGTAGCCAGGAATAAACGCCACGATGTCGCCCACGACGGGTGTCGGCGAAGCCTCGTTCAGTTCCAGCGTGCCGTGCTCGGCGGAAAGCGCCACGCTCTTCACGTCGAGCCCAATCGGCCGTGGCAGACCGTGCTGGACACTCATGGTCTTGAAGCCGGCGTCAACGATTACCCGCGTGGGCGAAGGCCGGCTGGCCACCCGCGTCAACACCGTGAGGGCAAACTCATGGTCGAGCCCCCACTTCTGGTAGCTAAGATCCGAGAAGACTCCCCCGCCGGCTTGCACTTCCGTGATCCCCGGTAACGGCGCGGCCATGCGGAACGTGCCACTGCCACTCGAGGAGACAATCTCAATCGGGATGCCCGCCGCGCGACACTCGTTGGCCGTGGCGACCAGTTGGCCCATGGCATCCGTGATCTTGGCGAGCTTCGTCTCGTCATCGAAGGCGAGTACGTGGCCTTCCCAACCCATTAAGCCCGACAAGTGCAAGCCCGGCGTGTTCATCACCTGCCGGGCGAGCGCCACGGTCTCGGCGCCTGGAGCAATGCCAGAGCGGTTCATGCCGACATTCAGCTCGATGAGGACGTTGATCGTGACGCCTTCGGCCTGGGCCGCGGCGGCGAGCATCTGCGTATGAGCGGGGCTGTCGCTGGCAGCGATTAGACCGGGCGTGCGGCGCGCGAGCCGCGCCAGACGCGCCAGCTTGCGTTCGCCCACCACTTGATTCGCCAGTAAGATGCTTTGGGTGCCCGCCGCGGCCATCGCTTCGGCCTCATACAGAGTCGCGCAGGTGACACCGATTGCCCCGGCGGCGATCGCCCGCTGCGCGAGCGCCGTCGCCTTCTGCCCCTTCATGTGCGGACGCCAGCCCAGGCCATGCTGCCGCACGATATAGTCCACCATCCGCTGGACATTGCGCTCATACTTGTCGAGATCGAGACAAAGAGCGGGCGTTTCGAGGGCCTCCAAGGGCAGCCCGATGGCTTCGGCATTGGCGCCGGGGATTGGAAGTGTGGTCATGGGAGGATTCGTCTTTCATCTTATCGTTCTGGCGGTACGATCAAAGATTGCCATGTTCGAACTCATTGAAATCGACTACCCTGACTTTGGCCAAGCTAGCGAACCTCCTGTCTTTGGCATCGACGACTACCGGCCCCGCTTAGCCCGGCTGCGGCAAGCGATGCGCGAGGAATCGCTCACCCACGTGTTGATTTACGCCGACCGCGAGCACCTGGCGAACCTCGCCTGGGTGACTGGCTTTGACCCGCGCTTCGAAGAGGCCCTGCTGATTCTGCGGCCCGACGCGATACCGATCATCCTGGTGGGCAACGAGTGCGAGGCCTACCTGCCGATCAGCCCTTTGTTCAAGGCCAAGGAACTGCGCCACGAAGTCTACCAGCCGTTCAGCCTGCCGGACCAGCCACGCGAGTCGAGCCGCAGCATCGCCGAGATCTTTGCGAGCGAGGACGTCCGGCGCGGTGCCAGCATCGGCTGCGTCGGCTGGAAGACTTACGCGTCGCCGGTTGAGATCGACCTCCCGGCCTATTTGGTGGATGCCCTTCGCGCCTTGGGCGCCCAAGCCGTCAACGCCACGGGGCTCTTCATTGATGCCGCCCGCGGTCTGCGCACCTTGGCCACGCCGCGCGAAATCGCCCTCTTCGAATACACCAATGGCTTGGCCAGCGAAGGCATGAAGCGCGTGCTCTTTGGCCTTGAGCTCGGCCAAACCGACCGCCAATCGCTGGCCAAAGCGGGCTTCGACGGCTTTCCGCAATCTTGCCATTGGACCTGCAAAACCGGCCCTGGCCGCGTCAGTCTGTCGAGTCCGCGCGGGCAGAAGGTCGCTTTGGGCCAGCCGTTTTCGGCCAATATCAGCTACTGGGGCGCCAACTGTTGCCGCTCGTCCTGGGTGGCTAAGGGTCCCGAGGACTTGCCCGTCGCCGCCCGCGACTATGTGCAGAACTTCGCCGGACCTTACTTTGCCGCCATGGCCGAATGGTTCAGCCTGCTGGAAGTCGGCACGCCGGGCGGCGAACTCTACGCGGCGATTGCCCGCCGCCTGCCTTACGAACAATACGGCATCTTTCTAAATCCCGGCCACTTAATCCACTACGATGAATGGCTCTCCTCGCCCATTTATAAGGGCTCAGAGATTCCCCTCGAAAGCGGCATGGTGCTGCAATCGGATGTAATTCCTTCGTCGAAAACATACAGCTCTACGCGGCTCGAAGATACCTACGTCGTGGCCGATCTCGAACTACGGCTCGCCCTGCGCGCGGAGTTTCCAGAAGTCGCCTCGCGCTGCGATCATCGGCGCGCTTTCATGATGGGCAATCTCGGAATCGAGTTGCCGGACGATGTACTGCCGCTGTCGAATCTCTGTGGCTTGGCGCCGCCCTACTTACTGCGGCCCAACTTAGTTTTGTCGATGTAGCCAGTTACTTCGTGATCTTGATCTCGAAGATCTTGGGCCATAACTTACCGGTGACGAATAACCGGTCCTGCTTGGCATCGTAGGCAATCCCGTTCAGCACGTCGACGCCGTGGGCGTCGGCGGGGGGCAGAATCCCGGTTAGGTCGATCCATCCCAGCACCTTCCCGGTAACGGGCGAAATGCGAGCAATCAGCTCGGTTTGCCAGACATTGGCGAGAATCTCGCCGCGCACATACTCGAGTTCGTTCAGCCGGTCCACGGGCCGCCCCTGGTCCGTCACGGTGATGGTGCTCGCTACGGCGAAAGTCTGCGGATCGAGAAAGCGCAACTGCGCCGTGCCGTCACTCAGAATCAGGCGCTTACCATCGTTGGTGAGCCCCCATCCTTCGCCGGTGTAGGTATGTTCACGCAGTAACTTAAATGTAAATTGGTCGTAGACGAAGGCCTTGCCGTTCTGCCAGGTAAGTTGATAGAGCTTACCGCCGAAATTGGTCATCCCCTCGGCGAAATATTGCGAAGGCACCACCTGTTGCTGTAACACCTTGCCGGTAGCCAAATCCGCCATCCGCAGGCTCGACCGGCCATTGAGCCCCGTACTCTCGTATAAGTGCCCGTCCAAGTAAATCAGACCCTGGGTAAACGCCCCGGGGTCGTGCGGATACACCTTCACCACGCGGTAGTGGCCCACCGGGCTTTCCGCCAGCGCGGTTATCGTTAGTAGGAGAGCAAGCCAGAGTTTCAACATTTTCAGTTTACGCCACGTCGGGTTTGAGAAACGTCAGCGGCTGGCCGAAGTGCCGGGCGACCGCTTCAGCCGCCAAGTAGCCACTGCGCACGGCGCCTTCCATGGTGGCCGGCCACCCGGAGCGGGTCCAATCGCCGGCCAGGAATAGGTTCTCGATATGCGTATCGGCCAGCGGACGCTTCGCCTCGAGATCCGGGCAGGCCGAGAACGTCGCCCGCACTTCCTTCACCACGTGTGCCTTCACCACCTGCGCCTCTTTCACGAGGGGCAAAAACTCGGCCAGTTCCCGTACGGCGAGCGCGATCACGTCGGCGCGGGCCATCTCGGTCAAGCTCCGCGAGGCCGACACCACCACTTGTAAGTAACGCCCTTCGCCTTTGTTAAAGAACCACTGGATCGTCCGGTCCAGCAGCGTGCCGTGGGGCATCGTGGTCACAGGCCGGTCGAACCATAGATGAATTCCCGTAATCGGCGAATGGGTGAACGCGCTCCAGTCGACGGGCAGCGCGGGAAGCATCGTCTGCGCCTTTTCGAACGATACGGCGCTAACATAGGCATCGGCCGAGTAACTCGCGCCGCCGGCTTGAATCGACCCGATTCTCGGGCCGTCGACCGCAAGAGACTCCACCGGCAAGCGCCCATGCAGGCGCACGTTGGGATAGCGCTGCCAACGGTCCAGGCCGTAGAGTTGGGCTAAGGGCACGGCAGGCACGCCCATTTCGTAGAAGTCCGGCCCGGAGAGAAAGCCGAGCCAGAAGACCTGAAAGCCATGTGCGGCCGACATCAGGTACAGCTCCTCATTGATCGCGCTCACCAGCACTTGGCGCCAGAAGCGTTCGATGACGCGCGGCGGTTGGTGATGCTGCTCGAGCCAAGCTTGCATGGTGATCGAGTCCAGATCCTGGCGCTTCAACCGCTGTTGGCGCATGGCGAGCAAGCCGCGACCCAGGGCAAACTTCTCACCCAAAGTCAGCCAAGTGGCGCGGGAGAAGGCGCCGGCGAAGTGCAGCGGGGCGGGCAGCCAACCGGCATGCAGACGCGAAACGCGGCCACCGGGCTCGATAAAGTCGATGTCGCGATAGAAGTCAATTTTGTCTCCCGCGCCTAAGCGATCGTAAAAATCGAGTAAGTTGACACAGCAACGGAGTAAGACATGCTGGCAGTTATCGATCGTCTCGTCGGCGATTGGATAAGAGGTGGCCCGGCCCCCGAAATAGGGTTTGGCTTCGAACAGATCTACCTGGTAGCCGGCGGAACCCAAAGCAGCGGCGGTGGCAAGGCCGGCGAGCCCCCCGCCGATGATCGCAACTTTTGGCACTCCTTTGATTATTGCGCGAGAATAGAGGCTCATGATTGCCCGCGCGCTGCTGAGCGTTACTAACAAAACCGGCCTGGTGGATTTCGCCTTGGCTTTGCAACAACTTGGCGTGGAACTTGTTTCCACCGGCGGCACCGCCAAGGCGATTGCCGACGCCGGCATTCCCGTCCGCGACGTGAGCGAAGTCACCGGCTTCCCCGAGATGATGGATGGGCGCCTCAAGACCATCCACCCCAAGATCGCCGGCGGGATGCTCGCGCGGCGCAATCAGCCTTCACATTTGGCCGCCATGGAAGAGCACGGGATTCCGGCCATTGACCTGGTGGTGGTGAACCTTTACGAGTTCGAGAAAGTCGCCGCCCAAGCCGATGCGACCCTGGAGCAACTGATCGAAAACATCGACATCGGCGGGCCCACCATGATCCGGGCCGCCGCCAAGAACTACGAAAGTGTTGGCGTGGTCACGTCGCCCGATGACTATCCCGAAGTGATCCGCCATCTGCGCGAGCACGGCGAATTGCCGCACGCCTATCGCTGGGAATTAGCCCGCAAAGCATTCGCCCGCACTGCCGCTTACGATCGCGCTATTACTGCGCGCTTCGCCCAAGTGGATGCGGTGCCGGCGATTTTACCGGTGACTCTTGACTTACAAATTCCCAAGGCTTTCGACTTACGTTACGGGGAAAACCCGCACCAAGTAGCGGCCCTTTATTCGACGCGCACGAGTGGCATCGCCGGGGCCCAGCAGTTACAAGGCAAAGAGCTTTCCTATAACAACTTAGTGGACCTCGACGCCGCCTGGCAGTTAATTCAGGAATTTTCTGACTTGCCGGCCTGCGCCATTATCAAACACACGAACCCCTGCGGCTGCGCCGAAGCCTCCACCTTGTCCGAGGCTTATCGAAAGGCCCTCGAAGCCGACCCGATATCGGCCTTTGGCGGCGTGCTGGCGTTCAACCGGCCGCTGGACGCCGCCACGGCAACCGAAGTCGCCAAGTTATTCACCGAAGCGATCGCCGCGCCCGGCTATAGTGACGAAGCTTTAGCGATCCTGGGCGCCAAGAAGAACCTCCGCGTGCTGAACGTCGCCAGCACTAACTTCGACGAGCCAATAGTAAAAAGTATCTCTGGCGGTTACTTAGTGCAAACGGCGGACCGCGCCCAGTTGCTCGACGCCCGCGTGGTCACCGAGCGCCAGCCCACGCCCGAGGAGTGGCACGCGCTGAAATTCGGCTGGAAGGTGGTGAAGCACCTGAAGTCGAACGCGATCCTCTACGCCCGCCCCGGCCAAGCCGTCAGCGCCGGCGCTGGGCAGATGAGCCGTGTCGATTCGGTGAAGGTGGGCGCGATGAAGTCGCACTTGCCACTCGCGGGCACCGTCGTCGCCTCCGACGCCTTCTTCCCCTTTCCCGATGGCCTTGAAGAAGCAGCCAAGCACGGGATAACCGCAGCGATTCAGCCTGGCGGCTCCGTCAAGGACCCCGAGGTCATCGCCGCCGCCAATCGCTTGGGTTTGGCGATGGTCTTCACCGGAGTCCGGCACTTCCGGCATTAAGCCCCTTGGGCCAGCTTCCCATCTTCAAGATTTACCTAAGGAGGCGCGCTCGAGAAACCGCTAGATGACGAAACGAACCCGGGAGTTGTTGATTCTATTGGATCGTGGCCGGGACGAGGGGTCCCGATCTGCACCGGGTTTACCGGAAGCGACCACAGGAATAGCTTAGCATACGCCGGCAAAGACTTTATCGTAACTACTTGATTCTAAATAGAAATCGAGGTGGGACGGGCACTCCAGATAGGCTTCGGGGCTCGGCTCCAGAGTGGGGCTTGGAGATCTCAACCTGACGATTAAGGTTAAGATCATTGTGATCAGTGGATTAGGGGGAAACCCGGGGATGCGCGTGGATGGCCCCGATTGGAGATAAACAATGTGTTTTGTGTGACTTAGGCCAGGAAGGACAGTAAGCACTGAAGCACTATCTTTTGCCAGAAAATCAACCTGCCGATAAAGTGGACGATCAGGAACTCGTTGTCATCATGTTAGGTCGCCAGCCGGCTGCTGGCCACACTGGAGGGATTCGGCCATGCACCTAATCCGGCAGACCGAACGCTAACACATTGCCCCCGGCAATCCCGGCGATAAATTGCTTGCCGTCAAACTGATACGCCATCGGCGACGCCTTCCAGTTCTGATTTGTTTCAAAGCGCCACAGGGGCTTGCCCGTTGTCGCATCGGCGGCCATCATGGCGCCGTTCTCTTCGCCAAAGAAAATCAGCCCGGTCGCCGTCGCAATTGTGCCGCCCCAACCCTGGGCGGGGCCGGGCTGGGGCAACTCCCAGACGGTCTTGCCGGTCTTGATGTCGAGCGCGCGCAAATAGTGTTCGGCCACGCCGGGCGCGGTCTGCTGTACGCCGCCCAGATAAGTCTTGCCC